>OFFZ01000226.1_pt1 | contig 38218 bp, 37 predicted proteins | sample 1521631 | NCBI WGS metagenome assembly OFFZ01 (sample SAMEA3504102, study PRJEB24116) | mouse gut metagenome | biome: mouse gut; feature: mouse-associated habitat; material: faeces | place: Denmark | collected 2011 | reverse complement strand
ATTGTCCCGCTACGGAGGGATTTGTCATAGATGGGTAATTAACGTCGCTTACGATGTAGTGAGGATGTCTAATACTGGAAATCCATCTCCACCCAAAAAAACCGCATCCCCTCCTCCAGGTATGCGGTCTCTTTTCCATATTCAATTGTATGTGACCGCCGCCGTCCACCGGCAGCTGTTTGTCCGCTTCGGCTTACTTCAGCACCGTTACACTCGTGATGTGCGGGTTGGCGCCCTCGTACCAGTACAGGAAGCCTTCCATGTCGACTTTGTCGCCGACCTTCAGCTCCTTCACGGCCTTGTAGACATCGGAATCCTTGTCGCACAGATAGGACTCCACGGTGAACGTATACGTGTTTCCGTCCTTTGACGCCCGGAAATACAGGTCATCGCCTTCCTCGCCGGATCCGTCATAGTTGTACAGATACGCCGCATCCGACCCGTCTTCCGCCGGTTCGATGGTCATGTCCTTGAATTCCACCTTCTGGTTCTGGTACTTGATCAGTTCTTCCTCGTTGCCCAGGTACTGCGTCACATCCGTCACAGGCTCGATCCAGGTGCCGCCGTCCTTCAGGACTTCCACCTCGGCGCCTTCCGCGATCTCCACCTCGCCGGACCACTCTGTCTTGTAGCCCTTGACCTTGATCTTCGTGCCGTCTGTCAGTTCCTTGTAGAGATCCTCGGAGACATTGGCGTTGTAAATGAAGTACGCCCCGTCTGCATCCGCCGCATAAATCGTGGCCTTGTCTTCCCACCAGGACTGCTTCGCCTGCACAAAGGCTTCGATCGTCACCTCGGACTCCAGATCGGCATCCATGTACTCCTGATACGTCATCACGCCTTCGGATTTCGCAGCGGGATCCGCCTCGGTTTCCGTGGTCTTGTCCTTCGTCGCTTCGCTGTCCCCGGAATTGCCCGAGCATCCCGTCAGTGCCAGTCCGGCACTCAGCAGCAGGGCCGGCAGCCAGTATTTCTTCATCATCCAGTTTCCTCCCGGCAAAGTTCTTCCTTTGCCTCCTGCTCCCTATTATACGTCACTGCCCGCACTGCTCCCCACCCATTTTGCGGTTTTCACCCAAATGACACCCGGTTTCATGGCCGATGCCCGCCCGTCGCCCCCGCCTGGACAATGCTGCACATCCACCCGCCATCAGAAAAAGCAGGCACCCGCCCTTCAGCCAGCGCGTTACCTGCTTCTGTTCTGCATACAGCTTCTATGCTTTCTTCCTGGACCGGACTTTGTCCGCGATCCAGTACACCGCGATGCATACCCACGTCACACCCAGGATCGACAGCAGCCATACAGAGGACTCCGGCAGAGGCCCGAGGCTCTTCTCGCTGCCCGATGCCTGCGGCAGCTGATCCAGGTGATAGAGCGAGCTCACCTGCTCATAGAGTTTCTGGAGATAGGCATCGTCCACGGTCTGCTTCCGCTTCGTGGACTTCACCACATTCTCCACCAGCTCTCCCGCTGCACTGCGCAGACTCGCCGAACCGTTGAAAACCGGCGTCGTGAAGGTGCTGTTGAGGTTGTTCATCAGCAGTCTCGCCGCATCGATCTTCACCGAATAATGCTCGTCGTTGTCCGTGCCCGCCAGCGACAGATACTCCTGGTACTCTGGACTGGCCAGGGCCTTGTTCGTCACCGGGAGATACCCCTCGGTCTTCGCATATCCCAGCTGCACGTCGTTGCTCAGAAGGTACTGCGCAAAGAGCCAGGAGGCCAGCACCTCCTGCGGGTCTTCCTTCCCGAACAGCGCAATGGATGGCCCCTGTGAAATCATTTCGATGTGGTTCGCATCCACCTGCGGCACCGGCCGCACCACGGTTTCGAACTCCGTGAAAGCATCCGGGCTGATGTCCGACAGCGGCGCATGCGCGCCCATCCACGTGGCTCCGGCCGTGGAGTCCACCGCAAACAGCGTCTGCGAGGCATTCAGGAAATTCGCCGGATAGCCCGAGATCTTGAACGTCGAGAACGCCCCGGTGCCTGCATGCGCCGCAATGTCCTTCAGATCCTGTGTCGTCACGTCATTGAACAGCTCAATGTCGCCGTCTTCCGTCGAGTACCCCGCTCCCTGCTGCTTCAGCAGCTGGATCATCATGTTGTCCGTGGACTTGTAAATGAACGGGATCAGCACATTCTGACCATTGACCACATAGGTGCCGTCCTCGTTTTTCGCCGTTGCCGCCTCCGAAACCTCCCAGATCCAGTCCCAGGTCACCACATCCGGGATCTGGTAACCCAGCTTTTCCACCAGCGTCTTGTTGATGTACAGCGCCTCGGTGCTCCGCATGAAGGGCAGCGCATACTGTGTGCCATCGATCACGCCTTCTTCCAGGAACGCCGGGACCATGTCCTGACGGGAAGGACCGTCGAACTTCAGCTCGCTCCCCGCCAGACCGTACTTCGGGTCCGCCATGAGTTCATCCAGCGACACCACTGTATCCGCCCCCTGGAGATAGGACGCAATGTGGTCCGGGTACGTGATCGCCACATTCGGTGTGGTGCCGGTCGCAATGTTCGTGATGACATCGTTGTAGATCTTCCCGTAATCCGTATACAGCTTCATCTTCACCTTGATGTTCGGATACAGCGTCTCAAAATCCTCAATGGCTTTTTTGTACACCGCCGTCTGGTTTTTGTTCGTGTCATTCTTCGCCCAGAACGTGATTTCAATGGGCTTCGACTCATCCAGCGTGTCCGGGATCTCGAACTTCGCCGTCTGATGCGACCCGTGGCACGCCGTCAGCAGCATCACCATGCACAGACAGACTGCTGCCGCTGCGAGTTTTTTCATGAACCGTTTCATTCAGCCAACCCCGTCCTTTCTCCTGTCACGTTCCCTGTGGGGAGACTGCCCATCCTGTCCCGACCGGCAGATCCGTGTTTCTCACACACAGCAGAAACGGAAAGGGGCCGGGATCGTGTACCCGTTTCCACCGGAAACCGGAACACGATGCGGGGCCTCATCCCTTGGTTCCTCCCCGGGCCACGCCGGACATGATCTGTTTCCGGTACCCCAGAAACAGCAGGATCAGGGGAATGGAGATCACCACGACCGCGGCCATCATCGCCGGGATGTTGGCGCGGCCAAAGCCGCTTTCCCGGATTTCCTGGATCCCGTTGGAGACCAGGTAGTACTTCGGGTCGTCGGTGATCAGGGATGGCCAGATGTACAGGTTCCAGCACTCGATCACCTTCAGGATCGTGATCGTCACCACCGTTGGCCGGCAGATCGGCACCATGACCTTCCACAGATAGCGCCAGTCGCTCGTGCCATCCACCTTCGCGGCGTAATACAGCGAATCCGGGACCTGGGCGAAGGTTTCCCGCAGCAGATAGATGTAGAACACCGACGTCACCGACGGCAGGATCAGGCCCAGGAAAGTGTTGCGCATGTTCCACTCCGTGATGGTCTGGAAGTTTGTGATCACCACCAGCTCCGAGGGGATCATCATCAGCGCCAGAAACGCCGTGAAGAGCAGGTTCTTGCCCGCAAACTCCATCCGCGCAAAGGCAAAGGCAGCCAGGATCGTCACGAAAACCATCAGCGCGGTGGTGATGACGGTGAAAATCACCGTGTTGAGCAGATACCGCCCCAGGTCCACTTCCGTGAAGACCTGCACGTAGTTTTCCACCGTGGGCGACAGTGTGAAAAACGAGGGGATGTACTCCGCGTTGTAGGCCCCGTAGTCCTTGATGGAGGTCAGCACCATCCAGTAAAAGGGAAAGAGCACCACCAGGGCCCAGAGAATGAGCAGCACCCAGGTCAGAGGCCGGAACTTTTTTCTTGCGTTCATGCCGGCTCCTTTCTAGCTGTAGTGCACATGCCTGCGGCTCACGAGCAGGTTGATGACCGTGATCGTCAGCACGATTGCAAAGAGTATGATCGCGGCAGCCGAGGCATAGGAGGGATAGCCCCCGCCATCCCGGTACAGCATGTCGAAGACATAGCCCACCAGTGTGTTCATCCCCGCTGCATTCAGGTTCGTCCCAAAGAGTGCCACGGCGTCGCTGTAGGCCTTGAACGCGCCGATGAATCCCGTGATCACGAGATAAAACACCGAGGGGGAGATCAGCGGAAGGGTGATGCGCCAGAAAATCCGGCGGGAGCTTGTGCCGTCCACCCGCGCCACGTCGTAATACACCGGGTTCACGCTGGCCAGGGCACTGGTCAGGATCAGGATCTTGAACGGCATGACGATCCAGATCGTGTAGAAACACAGGACGAACATCTTGGCCCACCAGGGTCCGTCAATGAAATCCACCCCGGATCCCCCCACCATGTGAATGAGCATGTTCACCACACCCTCGGAATAGGGCGTGGACTTGAAGAGCACCATGAACACCATGCCCACGGCCAGGGTGTTCGTGACATAGGGCAGGAAATACAGCGTCTGGAACAGACTCCGGAGCTTCTCGATGCGGATCAGCGCACAGGATATCAGCAGCGCAAGCCCCGTCGAGACCGGCACCGTGACCAGCACCAGCACCACGGTATTGATCAGCGCCCGGGTGAAGTAGGGATCATGGAGCACATAGCTGTAGTTGTAGGCGCCGACGCCGAAAAAGCTCTGGCTGGCGGAGCTGTAGCCTTCTTCGAAGGAATACACGAACACGTCAATCAGCGGATAGACCAGGAAGACCCCCAGAAACACCAGGGCCGGGAGCAGGTAGAGAAACGCCTTGAAGTTCTGCTTCTCCATTTACAGCTCCCCTTCCTTTATATAGGTATCCACTGCATCAGTTTCCAGCACCACCTCCGCGGACTGGCCATCTGCATTCAGCGCCGTAAAAGTCGTCTGCATGCGGTCCAGCTCCGGGGCGTCGTCCCCGGCGTCTGCTGCCGATGCAGACTGAACTGCTGCGACCATCTGCTCCCGGGCCTCCAGGGCCATGACCTGCGGGATCACACGGGCACTCACCGGGATCTCCTCCACAGTTTTTTCCTCCATGGTTTCCGCCTCACCGGTATCTTCAGCGGTCTCTTCCGCCAGACCGGGGACAGCGGCTGTCTGCGCTTTGGTCTCCGGTTGCGGGGCACTCTGTGCAAGGGGTTCCAGCTTCAGGCGGATTCGTTCACCACTCTCCGGCGCAAAGAGATACACCTTGGCGGGTTTCAGGTCAAAGTGCACCTCGCCTCCCGAAATGTGGTTCCAGTCCTCAGCAGATATGATGGAGCGCACGACATCGGTTTTCGCCGCCTTGTTCCGGAAAATCACGGAGACATCCCGTCCGGTGATCTCCGGCCGCACCATTTCATTGTGCATGGCGCCGTCCTCCAGGAGAATGAAGCCCTCGGGGCGAATCCCCACAGAAACCTGGCCTTCCGGCACGGATTCGCCTTCCGCCACCCGCAATACAGGTTCTCCGGCAATCCACAGCTGTCCGTCCTTCAGCTCTCCGTCAAACATGTTGATGGGCGGCGTTCCGAGAAACTGGGCCACGAACTGATTCGCCGGATCGTCATAGACCTTCTGGGGCGAATCCACCTGCTGCAGTACGCCTTCCTTCATGACCACAATGAGGTCCGAAATGCTCATCGCCTCATCCTGGTCGTGCGTGACAAATACCGTTGTGATGCGGGTTTCCTGCTGGATCCGCCGGATCTCCTCCCGTGTCGCCAGACGCAGTCTGGCATCCAGATTGGAGAGAGGTTCATCCAGGAGCAGGACTTTGGGCAGCTTCACCAGCGAACGGGCAATGGCCACCCGCTGCTGCTGGCCGCCTGAGAGCTCCGAAGGTTTTCGCTCCAGCAGCTCCTCAATGTGCACCAGCTTCGCCGCTTCCAGCACGCGTTCCTTCATGGCCTCTTTTGACAGCCGGTCCTTTCCCCGGAAATTCTCCAGCGGGAACCGGATGTTCTGCTCCACCGTCATATGGGGATAGAGTGCATAGTTCTGAAACACCATGCCCACACCCCTTTCCTCCGGCGGCAGTGCCGTCACGTTGTTGTCCCCAAAAAAAATCTCCCCGGAGGTCGGTGCCAGCAGCCCGCAAATCATGTTCAGCGTCGTGCTCTTTCCGCACCCCGAAGGACCCAGCAAAGCCGCCAGCTTCCCGTCGGGGATCGTGAACGTGAAGTCGTTCACCGCAATGACTTCCTGTCTGTTTTTTCCCCGCCCGGGGAATTTTTTCGTCAGGTGATCCAGTACGATTTCCATCCTGTCGTTTCCTTTCATGATTGTTTACAGAAAAAGAATACCATGGATGGCCCGGCTACATGAAACCCCGGTCCCCTCCCGGGCAGATGGAGGATTTGGCCCACAGCAGAAAGTGCCGGCTTCCAGTCATGAGGCTGAGCCGGCACTTCAGGGACCTGTCATATACCTTTTACGCACCTTGTTTATTTTCGAAGCAGGTTATGGTCTTCCACAAAGAGATACTTTTCATACTCACTGAGGACCTTATCGTAACCATCTTCGTTCCGGCTGTATGCAGAAGAGGCAGGTACCGGCCCGGGGCTTGCTGCTTCTGCAGGCTGCTGCCCCTGCACTGTCCCCTGCAAATCCCCGTGGGATCACGCCGTCTGTCGTCACCCGTTTCCAGGCTGTCATGGCATCGGGATACGGCCCGGGATACGGGCCGGTGCGGTAATCCGGAAGATAGACCCGGCAGCCGGTTTCCAGGGCATACAGTCCGGCAGGTTTTCGGTGGTATGGAGAGGGTTTGCAGAAAAAGGCACCGCCGTGAAAGTACAGAATGCTGTCCTTTGCGCCCTGTTGCGGTTCAAAGACATGGATGTCAAAGGGCGGACCGGGAAGGATCCGGAGCTTCACCCCGGACATGTCCCTGGTCCAGGAAAACAGGGAGCCCAGAACCGCATTGCCCAGAGCGGCCATCACCGGATGAAAGGGCATGGGCAGGGCAATAGTACGGAGAGACGGATCAATGATGTGATGTGTGTTCATGAAAGGTCCTTTCCGGGAAATGGGGCGGGAATGGCAGATTTCCGAAAATATACGGGTCTGGACGGCAGTTCCTGGTCCGTTCCCTGCAGATTTTATCGATTTGAGTACAGGTCAGTATAGATTTGAGTATAGGTCAGTATAGATTTCAAGCCGTCAATATCGATATTTACAGCTTCTGTATCGATACTGATTGCTCACAGTGATATATCCTGTTCTGTATAGAGTCCCGGATCAAACCGCACCCAGGCGTATGTCATCCTTCGGTAACCGGCTCAAATTCCCGCTGACTCCAGTCTGTGCGTGTCTGCAGCAACTTCTCTCTTCCCTTTTTCCCGGCTTCAACGAGGGTTCCGGAGAGGATCATAGGCTTGATCAGTCCGTTGCTTACATAGGAGTAATTCATTCCCAGATGATCTGCAATTTCTTTTCGGGTCCGAGGTGTCCTGCAATAGACAGCTATTCTCTCATCTACCTTGTTTTCAGTTCTGGCAGGCAGGCTTGCCGCCGAACTGCTGACAGTATTTCTGAGAATGGTTTTAAACTGTTTCCCGTCATCCAGGAATTCCGGTTGCGGCAGGCCGGCTTTTTCCATTTCGCGTTTCATGGTCGGAATACCACTGTACCTGTTTTCGCTGATCTGTAAAAATTCCAGTATTCTGATCAGAGTGCTGTTCCTGGACTCCGGACTTTCTTTTCCCAGTCTTGCAACAGGAAACCCGCCATATACGCCGCCACTGTTGATGATCTCCATCCGGTCTTCGTAAATAATCAGCTGAATGGGAGTTCCATCTGTATGTCGACTGTAATCTCTGTGAATCAGGGCATTCAGCAAGGCTTCCCGCACAGCTCTGAGAGGATACTCCCATCTGTCTGCCCGCTGTCCCATTTCATCAATGACTGTGCGGTGCCTGATATTCTTCCTTACGAAGTCCATGGCAGATACCAGCATTTCCTGCAATGAACCTTCAATACGTACATTGTCCGTGAATCGTGTCCCGTCCGCTTCTGTCACACCATATACGGTTCCGGGAACAGCGACAGCAGTGATGCCAAGCCCCGGAAATGCAGACTGAGGATACTTTGAAAACACCAGCAAACCGGCCAGGGTCGGACAGCCATCTTTCTCAACTTTCTGAAGCTGGAGAATTTCTGAATCTGATAAATGCTCAAATGTGTTTATCCGGCTGGCTTTTACTGTACTCAGATACTTGTTCATTAACTCACCGTTACGAAGTACCCATCCGTCTTTGACTGGACGCTGGTCTTCCTTAAGTCCTTTGCGATATGCCTGATACTTATAGATCTCATAAGCAGTCATATGCTCATCAGAATCTCCAATTCTGATATATGAACCTTTATTAATACCTGCCGGTCTGTAAAAAACAGGACGGTCTGCATACTCTACACCCTGGATTTCTGCCGCTACCACCTGTTTTCCGTCAATGGCTCCAACGCTTAATACCGGCCGGATTTCCGGCTCCATTTCTCTGCATTTGCCCTGGATTTTCTTCTGGATATCTGCTGCATCGTATACTCCTGTTACCGCAAACCCATTTTTCTCATCCACTCCAAACATAATCACTCCGCCCTCATCCTGATTGGAAAAAGAGGAAAGTGTATCATATATCTTTTTCGGACATCCCTCTGATGCTGTTTTAGCTTCAAAAGTCCTTGATTCTGTTTGCCTGCTTCTGACTGAATCAAGTATATTTCTGATTTCCTGTTCCTGCATGTTTCTACTCCGTTTCCCACCTTGATCTGCATATCATGCTGCAGGTCATCAATTGAGACAGAACCTGCTCCGTATATCTGATGCTCTATATATACAGAATATACAAATCGGCTATCACAACCCAGCCTGAAACTGGATATAAATATAGATTTTTATCTGTTCCCTGCATATTTTATCGATTTGAGTACAAGTCAGTATAGATTTGAGTATAGGTCAGTATAGATTTCAAGCCGTCAATATCGATATTTACAGCTTCTGTATCTATACTGATTACTCACAGTGATATAGAGATCTATACATTCAGCGGCAGATTCCCCTCCCGCTCATGGGCTCACAACAGTAACCCTGAAGCGGGAACTGGCAGAATGGGAGGCCCGGGACATCGAACGCAAATACGGTCACTTCACCGCAGCAGACTCCCCCGCCTTCTCCCGGGAAGCCGTGGTCAATGCCAGTCTGATCATGGTGTCCGCGCACTGGATCTCCCATACCACATACTGCAAAGTCACGGGTATCGCCAAACGCAGGGATATTCCGGTGGAATACATCAACAGCCGCAACCTGAGCATCAGCGAGCGGGCGCTGCCGGAAATCGTCAGGAAGCATGGAGACCCGGGATGAAACGACTGCGATACAGTGGTTTCTCCATCTAAGCGGCAAACGCTGAACAGAACAAGTTCAGAAGCAGCAGGCAGATCTGAAAGCCTGCAGCAGTGAACTGCTTTCCGGAAGCAGCCTGCGGGCTGCTCTTGAAACTGAACAGGGATTTCCGTCCTGTCCAGTCCTTTTCTGCAAAGCACGGCGAACAGGTTCCAGGCGCATCTCTTTCTTCTTACAGAGACTGGGAAGTTCCGTCTATACAGATGGATTGCTTTTCAGCTCTGTAAGCGGGTCCTTCCTGTGCCTGCCGCACTTTGCCGGTATCCTCTCTGGTTTATCCGGATTCTGTCCTTCCACCATTGACATCCGGTCTGCCGACAGGCTATAATTCAGTTAGACAGGCAGTCGGTCTATCGCCGGGTACCTGCAGGAGGTGAGTATGCGGATTGTAAAAGATGCAGCCGCCAGACGCAGCGAGATTCTGGATGCAGCCGAAAAGCTGTTTGGTACAAAGGGGTATGATGCCACCAGTACCGGGGACATACTCCGGGAACTGGGGATTGCCCGGGGGACTCTGTACTATCACTTCAAATCCAAGGAAGACATTCTGGATGTCATGATCGACCGTCTGACCCAGGCTCTGGCAGCCCGGGCCGCCGAGGTACTGGACCGGAAAGACATTCCGGTTCTGCAGCGCCTGACGCTCATGATGCAGAGCCTGCAGGTCAACAATGGCGTGGGCCATGAGATCATGAGCCAGGTTCACAAACCGCAGAATGCACTCATGCATCAGAAAATGCAGGAACGCATGCTGACAGCAGTCGTGCCGCTTGTAACTTCCCTGCTGCAGGAAGCCCGGAAAGAGGGACTGTGTCAGACCCGGTATCCGGAAGAAGTGACTGAAATGACACTGCTTTATGCATCCACGGTCTTTGATGAACTCTCCGGTCTGTCCGAAGAAAAGCGCCAGGAAAAAGTACTGGCTTTCATCTACAACCTGGAACGGCTTCTGCAGATGCCGGAAGGCAGTCTGATGGAAACCATGATTCCCATCTTCCAGTCCTGAATCTCAGTAACGGAGGTGACAGCCCTCCTTGTTTTTCCCCATTCAGTAGACTGACAGTCGGTCTGCTAAGAACATCTTTGCGGTTTTCTTCTTCAGTACAACGGCCAGGACGATCACACCTGTGAGCAGGCTGCCTGTCAAAAGGAGGTACCAGACCGCCCTGTTATTTCCTGTCAGACAGACTGACAGTCGGTCTGTTATAAATCCCCTCTGCTGTCCCCTTCTCCGGTTCGACGCGCAGGACGATCACACCAGTGAGCAGACTGCCTGTCGAACGTATTTAAAAGAAAGAGAGTCTGATTTCCATGTCCACTGTATCCTCTTCCCCTGATGCTTCCCGCAGCAGCTTTTCCCGATTCCTTCTTCTCTTCGCCGGAGAACTGATTTCCTCCATAGGCAGCGGCCTGACCAGTTTCGGACTCGGTGTGTACATTTTCCAGAAAACAGGATCGGCTGCCAACATGGCTCTGGTCACCCTGACAGGATTTCTTCCCACTCTGCTTCTGAGTCTGCCCGCAGGTACTCTGGCAGACCGGCATGACAGACGTCTTCTCATGATGATCGGCGACGGCTTTTCCGCTCTGGGCATTCTGTATATCCTCCTTTGCATGATGCAGGGAGAACCTGCTCTATGGCAAATCTGCCTGGGTGTCTTTGCCAGCGCCTTTTTCTCCGCCCTGCTGGAACCCGCCTTCCGTGCAACCATCACCGACCTTCTGACACCGGATGAATACTCCAAAGCCGCCGGCCTGCTTTCCCTGGCACAAAGTGCCCGGTTTCTGATTTCGCCGGTTCTGGCTGGCGCCCTGCTGGCTGTCACCGACATCAAAGTGCTGCTGGCGATCGATGTATGCACCTTTTTTCCCACTGTCTTTGCGGCAGCCGCTGTGCGAAACAGCCTGTCCTCCGGAGGCCAGCGGGCACAGGAAACCCGTCCTGCCTTTCTTGCGTCCATGACAGAAGGCTGGCAGACAGTGACAAAAAATCACGGTCTCTTTCTTCTCATCCTCGTCAGCACCCTGCTCACCTGCTTCATGGGTTCCTTCCAGATTCTGGCACAGCCGGTGATCCTGGCCTTTGCCGACAGCACCACGCTGGGAATCGGAGAAGCCATCTGTGCCTCCGGCATGCTGGTCAGCAGCCTGTGGCTCGGGGCCCGTGGCCTCAAAGGCGGTTATATCCGCACCCTGAGCGCTTCGCTGTTTGCTGCCGGACTTTGCATGGCCGGGTTTGCCTGGCAGGAAAACATCGTTTCTGTCTGCCTCTTCGGCTTTCTGTTCTTTCTGGCCCTGCCCTTTGCGAACAACTGCCTGGACTGTCTGGTCCGGCGTGTGATCCCCGGTGAACTCCAGGGACGTGCCTGGGGTATGATCAGCTTTCTGTCCCAGATGGGCTACGTGGCTGCCTATACCCTGGCCGGGACCTGTGCGGACGGACTCGCAGCCACCCTGCAAATCTCCGTCGGACGGGGATCGGCTCTGGTTATTCTGATTGCCGGGATCCTGCTGTCAGTCACTGCTCTCTGCCTTCTGCCCCTTGGACCAGTCCGGCAGCTGGAAAAGGCATCAGCATGACTCTGCGCCTTGCCTTCAGCGGTATCCACCGCCAGCCGCTGGCTTCTCTGGCCTCTGTCTTCTTCATTGCGGCATCCATCACCCTTCTCACTCTGACTTCTCTTTTATCCTGTCAGCTGTATGGATCCATCGACAGTCTGATGGACCAGGCGCAGGTGCCTGATATCCTCCAGATGCATGCAGGTTCTGTAGATGAACAAGGCATAAAGGATTTCGCAGACCGGTGCCCTCAGATCACCGGCTGGCAGATTTCTTCTTTTCTGAACCTGAACAATCCGGCTGTCCGGCTCAAAGACCAGTCCCTGGCTGGCAGCACGCAGGACAACGGACTTGTCATTCAGCCGGAACACTTTGATTTCCTTCTGGACCTGTCAGGCAGCAAGCCGGAGGTCCAGCCCGGAGAAGTGTATGTGCCTGTGGCCTACCGCGGCCTGTACGATTTGAAAGCCGGTGACATCATGACCATTGGCAGCGACTCGCTGATCATTGCCGGCTTTATCCGCGATGCACAGATGAATGCCATGATGTGTTCCTCCAAACGGTTTCTGGTGCATCCGCAGACTCTGGAACGGCTTCAGGATGCAGGAGAGCAGGAAACACTGATTGAATTCATGCTGGCAGACGGTGCCAGTCCCTCGCAGTTCCGCCGGATCTATGAAGACGCCGGGCTGCCGGCATCGGGGCCCTTCATTGACCGGAGTCTGATCCGCATGATGAACGTTCTGTCCGATGGCACTGTCATCTTCCTGCTGTTTCTTGTCAGTCTTGCGGTTCTGGCCATTTCCCTGCTGTGTATCCGGTATATCCTGTTCCTGCAGCTGGAACAGGACCGGCAGCAGACCGGAATGATGAAAGCCCTGGGCATCAGCCGGAAGGCAGTCCGGAAGGTATACTTTGCACGCTACGCCCTGCTCACGGTGCCCGGGATCCTGACTGGACTTCTGGCAGCCCTGATGGTCCAGGGACCTATGCTGGAACAGCTGCGGGAGCTTTACGGCACAGCCCCGGACAGCTCTGCTGCCGGTCTTGCCTGTATGCTGGCAGCCGGTGTGACGGCTCTGATTGTCCTGGTCTCTGTCCGGCTTTCCCTGCGGTCTCTGGACAGGCAAAGTCCGCTGGATGCCCTGCGAAGTACGGAACATACCAGAAGAACCGGAACCCGGTTCATGACCGTGGCAGTCTGTGCCGGATGCACCTTTCTCATTCTGGTTCCTCTGTTTCTGACCCGCACGCTTTCCTCCCCGGCCTTTGTCACCAGCATGGGAATCGGCAATGCACAGCTGCGGCTGGACCTGGCTTCCGCCCAGACCGCCGGCCTCGTGACAGAAAGTCTTGAAAAGGATGAGCAGGTGAAGAAATGGTCCCTGCTCACAACCTATGGTCAGACCGTCAGACTGACCGATGGAACCACGCTCAGTCTTCCGGTGGAAACCGGTGATCTTGAAGCATTCCCTATTACCTGCGACAAAGGCCGGCTGCCGGAGAAGGAAAACGAACTGGCCCTGTCGGTGCTCGCTGCCCGGGAACTGAATCTGGAACCGGGAGATACCCTGCAGCTGGAAGATTGGCCGGAGCCTTTTGTCATCAGCGGTCTGTACTCGGATATCACCAACGGCGGAAAAACAGCCAAGGCTCTGCACCTGGAAACAGAGCAGGATCCTGTATGGACTGTGGGATACGTCAGCCTGAAGTACAGTGCGGATCCGCAAAGCTGGATGGAATCCATGTCGGGTGCCGGAATTTCGGTAACATCCATCCGGGAGTATGTCCGGCAGACCTATGCCCAGACCCTGCATCAGCTGGACCTGGCTGCGCAGCTGGCGGCCTTTACCGGTCTGTTCATCACTGGCGTAGTCATGTTCCTGGCCATCCGGCTGTCCATTCAGCAGAACAGGGCCACACTGTCCCTGAAAAAAGCCCTGGGTTTCACCACAGGGCAGCTGAAAAGGGAATGGTTTGTCCGGCAGATTTCCTGGTGCCTGGGCGGCACTGCAGCCGGTCTTCTTCTCGCCATGGGGCCCGGGCAATGGCTGTGCCGCCTGGTTCTGGAACAGCTGGGAGCCACGGGATTCGGTTTTGACATTCCCTGCCCCGCCACTCTGGCTGTTCTGGTTCTGATTTGCGCCGCTGCCCTGACTGCCACCTGGTGCAGCCTGTCCGTCATCCGCTCTGTCACGCCCTGCGAATGTCTCAGGGGAAAGGAAACTTCATGAAACCGGTCCTTCAAGTCACGGATCTCTGCCGAAACGGGATCCTGCACAACATTTCCTTCGATCTGCATCCCGGTGAACTGCTGGCTGTCATGGGGCCCTCAGGCTCCGGCAAATCCACCCTGCTTTACAACACCGCCGGGCTGGACCAGGCAGATGCAGGTGAAGTCTGGCTGCACAACACCGTGCTGACGGGCCTGACGTAGGATGAGAAAGCCAGGCTGCGTCTGGAAAAGATGGGATTTGTGTTCCAGCAGATGAACACCATACCGGGTGTGTCTCTGGAGGAAAACATTGTCCTTCCCGGCATTCAGGCGCAGGGGAAACGTCAGAAGGCGAAGGTGAAAGAAAAAGCCCGCCGTCTCATGAAAGAACTGGGGCTCGAGGGTCTGGAAAACAGGCAGGTGCAGCAGGTGTCCGGCGGACAGCTCCAGCGGGCCTGTATCTGCCGGAGTCTAATCAATGACCCGGTGATCCTTTTTGCGGATGAACCAACGGGAGCTCTGAACCGGCAGGCTGCGCAGGAAGTCATGGATACGCTGGTGAATCTGAACCGGCAGGGGATGAGCATTCTCATGGTCACCCATGACAGCAAAACCGCTTCCCGCTGCGACCGCATCCTGTATCTGCAGGATGGAGAAATCAAAGATCAGCTGCATCTGGAACGAGATGATGCCGACAGAGAACAGCGGGTGAATGACTGGCTCATGCAAAGGGACTGGTGAATCCGCAGCTGCCACGAGCAGTCATCTGGTATTCCTTTCCATTTTCAGATCAGGATCCCGGGGAAATCAGTATTTTCTCAGATATATTTCCTTTCTGTGACCCACAGTCACGGTAAGAACTTCCAGACGGTCATCCAGTATTTTTGCGATGATCCGGTAATTCCCCACCCGATATCTCCAATATCCCTTTTTATCACCTTTCAAAGGTTTACCGATCGACCTGGGATTGTCGAGTTCCATCTCACTGGTAAGGGAAGACGAAAAGCAAAATTATATTTCTTCAGAAGTATTGCCTAGTTCCAGACAAATCTGATCAAACGTCAAAACAGGTTCCAGCTTTGAGGCTTCATCCATAAAGCATGCCATCTGGTAATCAGACTGATCTTCAGTTTTTTCCATCAGTGTCTGGATAATGAAATCTTAAACCGACTGATTCTGTAGCCGAGCCTGCGGCGAAATCGCAGCGTTCTGTTCGTCATTGACACGAAATGAAATAGTTGGCATGTCGAGATCCTCCTATGTGTAATTCATTGTAATGCAGAAAAACGGCCGATTCCAAGAGGGTGGCCACTCTGCTGCCGTCCGGACCTGTCTGCCCAGTCCACCACTTCCCCAACTACGGAAGCCTCACCGGCTTCCTTTTTGTCTTTCATCCCCATAATGGAACCATGAAACGCATTCTTGTGATCGGCTGCGCTGGCAGCGGAAAAAGCACTCTGAGCCGCAGACTGCGGGATATCCTGCACCTGCCGCTGATTTACCTCGACCAGATCTGGCACCTGCCCGATGGAAGTCACATTTCCCCGGAGGAGTTTGATGAACAACTCGCAGAAGTTCTTGACTCCCCCTGCTGGATCCTGGACGGCAATTACCGCCGGACTCTGCCTATCCGTCTGGAACACTGTGATACGGTGATCCTTCTGGACTTCCCCACCGAAATCTGTCTTTCGCAGGCAGCAGAGAGGATTGGCCGCAAACGGGAGGATCTGCCCTGGGTGGAAACGGAATTCGATCCAGAGTTTCAGAACTGGATCCGGCACTTCAGAAAACGCAATCTTCCCGAAATCATGTCCATGCTGGAAGAATACCGGGAGTCCCGCTCCATTTATGTTCTTCATTCCCATCAGGAAACAGAGGATTTTATCCAGACTCTGAAACAGCTTCAGCACTTCGGTCTGAAGAGATAAAAGAAACCGCCAGGATCTCCCCGGCGGAAACACAATCAAATTCACTTCGTCGTGGTGACATCCGCAAACAGCGGTGTGTCACCGGATTTGGCTGTCCCGGAACAGGCAGCGAGTGTTGCTGCCAGTGCACCTGTCAGCAAGAACAGTAAAGCCCGTTTCATGATCCATGTTTCCTCCCCTGCAGACTTTTACGTCTGCATGGTTCAAAGTATACGGGAACCGTAGGATAAATGGTGTCGAGATGCCCTCAAGGCAGTTTACCGGTGATGATGACAGGCCGGGGCGGTCAATGGATGGCAAAGGCAGCTTAATGATAAATATATATTTGAAATGCAGCATTTATCGATCATGATAGGTATAGAAGAAATGAGGAATTTACTATGCCGATTGGTCACCACACTTCCAGTTATTGCGAACAATATGAATTAGAGGAAGTTGCAGCACATCTCTTATATGCATATTTATTTAAGGGTTTAAGCGGGGAGGAAGCCGAGAAACTGTTGTTCGGTAAGGATCATCAAAAGGGATGGTATACCAAAGTTCTGCTCAATTTTTACGGAATCAGCAACAGCCGAGAAAGTAGGAATCGAGGTCGATTCAAGTTCTACTCCCTGGAAGATGCAGTCCATGAATTGATGCTAACCGGTGAGGCTGGTGATGCAAAAGTCGGTAGTTTGTTTCTGAAATACCGCCCTGATATCCATCTACCGCAATTACCAGAAGGTCGTCATTCGTAATATTCCCATTCATATTCTGATTCTATCTCGTCAACACATTTCGGCGGATTTAATGGATCAAAGCCAGTAAAAACCCACTCCCGATAAAACTGCATTTCAGAGGTTTGAGAGGCTGCATGAAATTTCATCACCAATCGCTTCGCGGATAGTTTTATAGTCGGTTTTTCCTCTGTGGGTGAGAAACACTTTGGACTGATCTCACAACACGGATGATCATCATCACTAGGTAGATCAAACTTCAACACCGGAAATCCGATCAACTCAGGAATAAACTGACGTGTCTCTCCATCAAAGGGTAGGCAGAATTTCATGATTTTCTGAATTTGCTTCTCCGTGATTTCGCCAGGGATGACCACATGACCATAGAGTTTGTAGTTTGCGGCATCGCGGTATAAATAATCGATTCTCGTATTCATAGCTTCGCTCTTTTCCTGTCCTGGTATATCATAAATAACCTCTTTTTGGCTCTATCTGGATTTACAACTTTCTAGTCCAGCATTTTACAGTTACGAAATAAAAGATGGCGGCAGGTCATTTCATAAAGGTGATATCACCATCTTTTGATCCTTAACAAATAACGTTATCTTTTTCTCTGTTCGTTTTTCCCAATCTTCCGATGGGGTGCAAAGAAATAGAAGTCTCCTTCCCTCCTCACAACTTCCGTACCATCACACATTCTTCCGGGTTCTCGCGCACTGTCCTGAACCCGGCTTTTTCATACATCCGCAGGGCATAGTTGGCTTTCTGGACCGACAGTGACACCTGTCTGTAGCCGGCTTCCTTGAGCCGCTGGAGCATGGCCTTCATCAACACGGTTCCAATGCCCTGATTTCTGTATTCTTCGAAGAGTGCGATGGCCAAAGAAGGAGTATCCTCACCCACATGTCCGTAGTCATTCATGATGCGGGACCAGATGGCGCCGATTGCCTTTCCCTGAATCTCGGCAATCAGGCAGATATCATCGGCCTGTCCGAAGTCTTCGATATACAGGGCCAGCTCCGGCTGGTGGATGATAGTCCGGTTGGGTTTCTGCATTCCTACGGGAATGAAAATGGCTTCATAAAGAAAGTCGGAAAGCAATGGATACTCTTCGGGTTTCATGTCGCGGATTATATAATGCACAGGATTTCACCTCTCTTCTTTCCTGATCTGATTCAGGACCTGATTTGCGAGATCAAGGGGATACGCCTGGTCGATCAGATAATATGTGCAGCCATTCTCTTTGCATCCTGTCAGGACTTTCCGGTTTTCCTGGATCAGAGAGTCGGAATCAATGTGATTTTCCAGGCGATGTTCTATGTCACAGCCATGGGCTTCAATGTCCCTGAGATGTGTCCGGATGTAGTCGGAACTCATGACCAGCCAGAGATCGTGGATGTCACGGAGGTAGTCTGCTGTGAACTCTTTGCGCCAGTCAAAGGGCACATAGCAGCCTTCCAGGATCAGGTTCTGCCGGTTCTCAATGGCGGTCTTGATGATTTCACGCAAAATGGGCCAGAGGAAGTCTGTCAGTGTGTCGTCGTCCTGCGGGGTGAGGTCAGTCATGCCGCTGCGGATCAGACCCATTTTAAGGTGATCCATGGAGAGATAGGGCCAGCCTGTTTTTTCCAGGAGCTGCTGAGCAAGCAGGGTTTTGCCTGTGTGAGTGGTGCCGGAAATAAGCAGAATCATGGTGGTTTGTCCTTTCAGTCAGGTGAGAAAAACAGGGCAAAATATGCGGTTTTGAAGGAGTCCCCTTGAAAAGTGTGGGATTTTACACTTTATCCCCTGTAAAAATGCAGAATTTCGCATTTTATCCCCCGGAAAAGTGTTATTTGTATACTTAATAAAAACCTATACTCTGCCCAGCTCCTGCAGCACCTGTCCGATATCCCCCTGGATGCAGATGCTTCGGCCTTCGATCTGCCTGGGGCAGACCGCATCGTCATAATTGATGCAGGCATAGGTGGCTTCTGGATTCTCTGCGGTCATGGCCCAGAAGGGATACTTGATGATGACCGGCGTGTTGCCTCCAACGCCCAGTTCCAGAAACAGCACCTTTTTGTCTTTGTATCGCTGCAGAAACTCTGCATACCGTCTGGCTGCTGCATGCCACCCTGCATCTTCCACAAAGGTATTGTCCGAACGCAGATTCATCACCGCTCTGGCACCATCCGGGGTATGAGGGATGAGACTGGAAGGAATTTTCATGGAGATCTGACCATGAGCGGGAATTTCAAAGATCCCGTCTGCATTTTTCACAAACCCCTGTGCTTCCATGGCCTTCATGACCCAGTCCTCATTGTCGAAGGTTTCCTGCATGGCAGGATTCTCGCTCTGGAACAGTCCATAGTCACCCTGCGTGTAAAACAGGCTCTTTTTATCGAATCTCGCCTTCTGAAACTGGTGATCCACATTGGTGGTGATCACAAAATATTCTTTGTCCTTCACCAGATCATACAGCTGCTCATACACCGGCCTGGGTGCAGGGACATAGCGGTTGAAGTAAATGTGTCTGGCCCACCAGGCCCAGCGGGTTTCATCATCAGGAAATGGATAAAAACCGCCGGAGTACATGTCAGGAATGCCGAAAGACTGGGCAAAGTCGCTGAAATACTTGTGGAACCTGGGCCCGGAATACGTGAAACCGGCAGAGGTGGACAATCCGGAACCGGCACGGATGATCACCGCATCTGCCTTTTTCAGGGCAGCGGCCAGTTCCTTGACGGTGCTCTTTGGATGACAGAGTTGGACAGGCTTTCGAACCAGCTGCAGTGCCTGCCCGATGGTGGCCTCATACCCCTCAGGTTCACGATAGAAGCGTTTCATATATCTTCCGGTCCTCCTCCTTGAATACATTGAAAATCACACGGTCCATGGCACCGGGATGTTTTTTGAGCCACTCCGTCACGGTATTCACTGCGATCTCTGCGGCTTTCTGTGCCGGAAGCCGGAAAACACCGGTGGAGATACAGCAGAATGCCACACTTTTCAGGCCCTTTTCCAGACACAGATTCAGCACATTCCGGTAACAGTCAGCCAGTTCCCTCTCCAGCTCCGGGGTGAGGTGATGCTGCACAATGGGACCGACGATGTGGATCACATGCTTCGCAGGCAAATTGTATCCGGGGGTGATCATGGGCACAGCCGTGGGCTGGGTGTAGTCCTCGCCGTGTGTCTTTCGGAATTCCTGCATCTGCCGGGCACATTCCAGTCGCATCTGGACCCCGGCAAAGGTCTGGATCTGGTTGTCTATGCACGCATGCAGGGGGACAAAGCAGCCAAGCATTTCCTCATTGGCGGCATTCACAATGGCATCCGCCTTCAGCCGGGTGATGTCTCCCTGCCACAGGCTGATCGTATCCGCAAAGGCACGGTGACTGTAAAGGGTCCGGGCAATGACCGGGATCTCCTTCAGGGATACGATGCCTTTTTCCTCTGCGCGTTCTTTCAGGTACGCATCCTGCACTGTCTGCACTTCTGCCGGCAGTGGCCTGGGCCTGCGGATGTTCATCAGCGAACGCAGCAGCCCCCGCTGCTCTTCCGGATCCCGGGGCACTTCCAGGTGACGGTATCCGTCTGATTCCCGGATGAATGCTTCGGTCAGGACTGCGAGTCGTTCTTCCTGCGTCATGTCAGTCTCCTCCTGTCTTTTGTGTGGTCTGTATTTTCTCTGTAAGTTCCCGGGTGACTTCCCCGACTGTGACCTGCCTGAAGCTTTCCTCAAACTCCCGCTGGATCCTGTCCAGTCTGTCATCCAATGCCGCGTGAATATTTGAGGCGACGGGACAGTCCGGATGCAGGCCCTGGTGGAAGTGAAACAGTGTCTCCTTGTTCGTTTCCACGGCATTGTATACATCCAGAAAAGTGACATCGTCCAGGTCCCTGGCAATGATGATGCCGCCGATGCCGGGTTTTGTCTGAATAAGCCCGGCTTTTTTCAGGTTCGACAGCAGCTTGCGGACCAGGGCCGGGTTGCTGCCGATGCTGGCCGCCAGCAAATCTCCAGTGACTTTCTGCCTGGACTGGAAATACTGAGTGGCTGCCAGGATATGGATGGCAATCGTGAATTTGGTGGATACCTGCATTTGAACTCCTTTCCGGCCCGGTTCCCGGGTTTGTTGTAATAGTTTTTATTACATCTATAAGTATACGCATCCGTTTGTCGACTGCAACCGGGAATGCTCCCGGAAAAACCGGTCCAATTCAGGCAGACTTTCGCCATGTAATGAAACCCGTGCGAGTTTAATTAAACCAGTTGAGTTTATATTCGGTTGAAGCAGATGCTGGAAAGTTAATATCCTGGGGAATATCTGTAATTTGAAAGAAACTAAGGGAACTGAATGCATGTGGTTTCCTGTTTATCCCGAAGCAAATAGGAACGAATATGCATTGTCAACCCGAACTTCAACTCTCCCCAGTTAACATTCCCTTGTGCAGTTAAACTTCAACTGACACTGTCTTCCCGAAGGCCTCGCCTCTGCCATCATCGGCCTCATGGAAAAACCCCTGGCAGTATCAAAACTGTCAGGGGAGTTGTTCGTTTTCGGGATGCGGGTCCTAGAATCCGATGGAGTTCATGATCTCCACCACCTGGTCCTTGTCGGCTTCGGCGATGTCCTCGATTTCGTAGAACACGTTGTTGTTGGTGTCCATAGCCGCAATGTTGTAAATCGTGTTCATGCTGTTGAGGTAGCTGGTCATCTGATATCCCTGGTTGTCATTCCAGGTCTGCTCCTCAAAGAAATCCTCGTCGGTGAAGGACGCCGTGGCTTCATTGTAGTCTGCCTGGGCGTTGCCGGTTTCCACACTGATCTCCAGACGGCCGAGGTTGCTGGTCGCATCAAATCCATATTCGTCAGCCTCTGTGTCTCTGTCCGTGATCTGGTAGCCTTTGTCGCGGAACGCATCTGCCAGGATCTTTCCATAGTTGGCTGCTGTGGCAGGTTTTGCGGTTTCTGTGGTTTTGGCTGTGGCATCTGCAGCGGGTGTGGTGTCTGTTTTGTCAGTGGCTGCGAGTGATGAACAGGCGGTCAGGGTCAGTGTCAGCAGTCCAGCTGCGAGATATGCGAATGTCCGTTTCATGTCGGTTTGCCTCCTTGCAGGAGTTCGGGAATTCTCTCTCTGCTGACTGGATTATAGGTCTTTCACAAGCGCTTTCCCTGCGGGAAGCAGCCGGAGCGTGAAACTGGGCGCGGGTGTGGAAAAGTAAGCGGATTCCTTACAGGGACCCGGCCGGGGTCTTCTGACAGTGTCTGCGGTAAAGCATCCAGCCGCCAAAGGCAGTCAGAGCTTCCGCGACAGGCACCGCCAGCCAGGCACCGGCGGTGGAAAACAGGGCGGCCATGCCATAGGCCAGGGGGATGACCAGCACAAATCCCCGGGCAATGGACATGAGCTGACCGGGTTTCGGGTCATGAACCGAGGCAAACCAGGTGGACAGAATGATGCAGATACCGGCAAATGGCGTGGAGAGAAAATACAGCTCCAGTCCCTGGACGGCAATAGCCTGAAGCATGGGATCGTGTTCGCTGTTGAACACCGCTGCAATGGGTCCGGGCCAGAGCCAGGTGACAAGACACACAAGGGCTGAAAACACGAGGGTGGTGACAATGGCGTAGTGCAGACACAGGTGTTCCCTTTTGCGGTCATGGGCGGCACAGGCGGCACTGGTCAGCGGCTGCATTCCCTGGGCAACGCCATTGAAAACCGCGGTGGTCACACAGGCAACGTTGGCAATCACCCCATAGGCGGCAACACCGGTATTGCCGGCCAGTTTCAGGAAAATGGTGTTGAGAACAATCATGACAATGCCGGCAGAGACCTGGGTCACGAAGGAAGGAAAGCCCAGGGAAATGTCCTGTCTCATGACATGACTGTCTGGCAGGCCTTTTGTGAAGTGCAGGGTGTTTCTCTTTGACCAAAAGTGCGGGAGCATGACCAGGATCCCGGTCACGGGGGAAAGCACCGTGGCGAGAATGGCGCCGAACATGCCCATATGACAGGGAAAAATGAAAAACCAGTCCAGGACAATGTTCAGGAAGCTGCCGGCCAGCTGGGCCCAGGTGGCGAGGTGCGGACTTCCGTCGTTGCGCATGAAAGCCTGAAGGATGTAGTTGAGCAGAAAGGCCGGTGCAAACAGCATGAGCCAGCGCAGATAGGTGGCGGTGTCTGCCAGGGTCTGGGCATCGGCGCCCAGCCAGGTGGCAACAGCATCGGCTCCGAAAGCGCCGAAGAGCACAAAGGGCACGGACAGTGCGAGGCCCAGAAGGATGGTGTCTGTCCAGATCCTGTCTTTTTTCTCTGTCTGGTCTCTGGCTCCTGCCAGGGTGTACTGCGTGGAGCCGCCCATGCCAAGCATCATGCCGATGCCGCACAGAAAGCTGTAGACGGGAATGGCCAGGTTCAGGGCAGCCAGCCCCGTGGTCCCCAGGCCGGCGGCTATGAAGTAGGTGTCGGCAAGTATATAACAGGATACGCCCAGGATCCCGATGATGCTCAGGGAGGTATAGCGGATGAATTCGTTTCTCAGGGCAGGATCGTGAATGCGTGCAGAGTGTGTCATGAGAGTCTCCTTTCCGTTGGGTGCAGTCCGCACAGACCGAAAAAGGACGCCTGAGGTTCCCGCCTTCAATGGCCTGCGGTGGAAACCCGGGCGTCCTTGTCCTGCATCCGGCGACGCAGGGGATCTGTCGTGCTGTGATATCCATTATAGCGGGTTCGGGGCTTGTGGCAAGCCGGCAGGGCAGATGGATTGTCTGGTATGGGCAGGATGAACTGTGGTATCCCGGATTATATACAGTTTTCAGGCCAAACTCACATCCTGGCTCCCCTTCTCCCTGCTTTCTGCCCCTGCCTGCCATCATCGGCATCTGCGGATTCCAGGGGTGGTCTGTGACACTGTAGTCCGTTTTGCAATTCCTGGTTCATTGAGGCTGTTCAATCGTCGCGCGAAACTTACAATATTTTCATAGAGAATAGAAATGAGTGACGGACATGAGAAAAAACGGCGTAATGCTTCACATAACGTCTCTGCCGGGTCCCTATGGCATCGGGTCCATGGGTCAGCCGGCGCGGGACTTCATCGATCTGCTGGAACGGAATGGACAGAGTATCTGGCAGATCCTGCCGATCAATCCCACAGGCTACGGGGATTCTCCCTATGCCTCGAATTCGACCTTCGCGGGAAACCCCTATCTGATCGATCTGGATCAGCTGGCGTTTGACGGCCTGCTGCAGTGGCATGAATTCCAGCATGAGCAGTGGTATACCTATCCCGACCGGGTGGATTTCCCGATTCTGGCAAACAAACGGATGAACATTCTGAAGACCGCAGCGTGGCGCCTGCTGCAGAACCCGCCTGCGGACTATCAGCGGTTTCTGATGGCCAACCGCGACTGGCTGGATGACTATGCGCTGTTCATGGCAATCAAGCAGGCACACGGCGGCAGTGCGTGGCGGGACTGGCCTCAGGAGTACAAGGTCTATGACCGGAAGAAAACCGCGGAATGGACAGAACGCTTCCGGAATGAAGTGGATATGTGCAAGGCGATCCAGTTCCTGTTTTTCCGGCAGTGGAATGCCATGAAGCAGTACGCCAATGACCATCATGTGGAGATCCTGGGCGATATTCCGATTTATGTGGCGATGGATTCCGTGGATGCCTGGAGTCACCCGGAGCTGTTTCTGATGGACGAACAGTCCAATCCCACGGTGGTCGCGGCGGTCCCGCCTGATGCCTTCAGTGCCGAGGGCCAGCTGTGGGGGAACCCGGTCTATGACTGGGCGTACCACAAAAAGACCGGCTATCACTGGTGGATCCGGCGGATCCAGCGGATGGCAAATCTGTATGACATTTTGCGGATCGACCATTTCCGGGGCTTCGATTCGTTCTATACGGTGGAGACGGATGCACCGAATGCCCTGCATGGAACGTGGCGCAAGGGTCCGGGTGCGGATCTGTTCCGGGAGATGAAGAAAGCCATCGGCCAGCAGAACATCATTGCGGAGGATCTGGGGATCCTGACACCTTCGGTGGAGAAGATGCTGGAGGAAGTCGGGTATCCGGGGATGAAGGTGCTGGAATTCGGTCTGTTTGCGAATACAACCGAAGGCCAGGAGTATCTGCCTTTTGCGTATCCGGTGAACAGCGTGGGCTATGCGGGAACGCATGACAATGACACGATTTACGGCTGGTTCAATGGTCTCTCGCGGGAGGACAAGGAGTATGTCCGGGAATATCTGGATTCCTGGGATGACTCGAAGCTGAACTGGAAGATGCTGTCGACGCTTCTGGCTTCGCCTTCGGATACGACGATCGTCATGGTACAGGACCTGCTGGGTCTGGGCAGCGAGAGCCGGATGAACAAGCCCGGTGAGCTTGGCAGCTGGCAGTGGCGCCTGACGCCGGGGCAGCTGAATGAAGACACAATGCGGCACCTTCGGTATCTGACCAGGGTCTACCGTCGTCTGCCGGACCAGCGGATCGATCCGCGCAAGAAAAACGTCGTGGATGCGGAGATCGAGTCTGTGACGGACGTCCAAGGCTGACTCCAGTTTCCTGCCGGCCTCTGCCTGCTGCGGAGGCCTTTTCTGCATGAAAAAACGGCTGCAGATTCGCCGGGAATCCTCAGCCCCAGCATCTTGCGGCAAGATTCAGTATCTGCATCAACGCCATACAGCTGGAGGACTGCACGCAGCGCTTTCCATGCCAGCTCAAAGGTCACACTGAACTGAGCCATTACACCCATTCGGTAAATATCGTCATCCTCTGCCATTTCGAAATCCGCTGACTGAAGAACAGTCAGCGAAGATAAGAACCAGTCCGCTTCCCGCATTCCTGAAATGCCTCCATTTCTTTTCCCCGAAGACTCCACTTTCCCGTGCAAACCTCTGTATTTCCCGCATCATTCGCGGTGGAATATCACCTTTCATCTCAGGTCATTCTCCTTCCCGTGTGTTGCTGACTCCATTTTAACAGCACACTTCCTCCCGCCTGATGTCCGGTTCACAGCTCTCACAGTACCGGATCCTCCATGTGACCAGCTCCACCACAGGCAGCGCAAAAAGCCGGACGGTTCTCGGGAACCGCCCGGCTTTTTGGCTGCTTCTATTCGAATTCGATGGTTCCGGGAGGCTTGGAGGTGATGTCATACAGCACGCGGTTTACGTGCGGCACTTCATTCACGATCCGGTTGGCCACTTTGTCCAGCACATCCCAAGGAATCCGGGCCCAGTCGGCGGTCATGCCGTCAATGGACGTTACTGCACGGATGGCCACGGCATAGTCGTACGTCCGCTCATCTCCCATGACACCCACGCTGCGCATGTTGGTCAGCGCGGTGAAGTACTGCCAGATGTCCCGGTCCAGGCCGGCCTTCGCGATTTCTTCCCGCAGGATCGCATCGGAGTCCTGCACGATTCTGATCTTGTCTTCCGTCACATCGCCCAGGATCCGGATGCCCAGACCCGGTCCGGGGAACGGCTGACGCCATACCATTTCCTCCGGCAGCCCAAGTTCCGTGCCCAGGGCACGGACTTCGTCCTTGAACAGCGTGTTCAGCGGCTCGATCAGCTTGAACTGCATGTCCTTGGGCAGACCGCCGACGTTGTGGTGGGACTTGATGGTCTGCGCCGTCTTGGTGCCGGATTCGATCACATCCGTATACAGGGTTCCCTGTGCCAGCCATTTGATGTCTTCCCCTTCCGTCAGCTTCTTGACTTCCTCGTCGAAGGTGTAGACAAATTCGTTGCCGATGATCTTGCGCTTCTTCTCCGGATCGCTGACGCCTTCCAGCTTTTTCAGGAAGCGGTCCTTTGCATCGATCTTCACCAAGTTCACATTCATGTTCTTCCCGAAGGTTTCCATGACGGACTCCCCTTCGCCCTTGCGCAGCAGACCGTGGTCAATGAACATGCAGATGAGCTGATCCCCGATGGCTTCATGCAGCAGTGCTGCCACGACACTGGAATCCACGCCGCCGGAGAGACCCAGAAGGACTTTGTCGTCGCCCACCTGTTCCCGGATCTTTTCCTTCTCCACTTCAATGAAGTTCTTCATGGACCAGTTCGCTTCGGCCTGGCAGATTTTGAAGACGAAGTTCTTCAGGATGTCGTTTCCGTATTCAGAGTGACGGACTTCCGGGTGGAACTGCAGGCAGTACATGCCTTTTTTTACATCGGCTGCCGCTGCATAGGGGCAGTTGTCGCTTTTGGCCACCTGTTCGAAGCCTGGCGCCAGGTCCGTGACCTTGATGCCATGGGACATCCAGACAGTCTGGTGTTCCGGGAGCCCTTCAAACAGCTGCGTGGGATGCACCACATCGATTTCGGTCCGCCCGTATTCCCGGGAATCGGCTTTTTCCACCTTGCCGCCCATGACGTACTGCATCAGCTGCATGCCGTAGCAGATCCCCAGGATGGGGATCCCGCTTTCCAGGATCGCCGGATCGCACTTCGGGGCGTCTTCTTCGTAAATGCTGTTGGGGCCTCCGGAGAACACGATGCCTTTGACATCCCCCAGTGCCTGGATTTCCTTCAGTGTCATTTCATTGGAATGCAGTTCGGAGTAAACGCCGAATTCGCGAATCCGTCTTGCGATCAGCTGATTGTACTGGGATCCGAAATCCAGCACGACGATTTTGTCTGCCATTACTTACCTTCCTTTTCCTGTCTGTTGTCACGGGCTGCTTTCAGCCAGTCCTTCACCGCTGCCAGGTCCGGCAGCTCCATCTGAATGTTCTGCTTCATTTCTTCATCGGGCTGGACCACATCCGGGATCCAGATGCAGGGAAAGCCCCCGTCCTTTGCGGCTTTCACACCATGGGCGGAATCTTCCAGCACCAGGGCATGGGCAGGATCGCAGCCCAGTTCCATGGCCGCCGCCAGGAAGATGTCCGGGTCCGGCTTGGATTTGAAGCCTTCCTTGCCTGACAGCACCGCCGCAGGGTGCAGGGTCCTGGACGCATGGCCGAGAAAGGCCATGATGTCATTGCGCGTGCTGCTGCTGGCCACCGCATAGGGGATCTTCGCTTCTTCCAGCCATGCCGTCAGTTCCCCTAATCCCGGCTTGTCCGCCGATCCCGGTGCGGGGAACATTTCGAAAAAATACTTCAGCCGGTTGGGCGTATACTCCCCGTTCAGGCACTGATCCAGCCCCGGATACCGGTCCTCCAGCTCCACCGCTTTCCGGCTGTCGCAGCCCATCATGGCTCGGGCCGCAGCCGGCGGCAGGTCAAATCCATTGGCAATGCCGATTTCCGGCAGCACTTTGAGAAACATTGATTCGGTGTCGAACATCAGGCCGTCCATATCGAAAATGACCGCCTGTATCTGCGATGCGTCCAAAGACGCCGCAGTCTGCCTGCATTCATCCATACCCTGTCCTCCTGGTCTCGTACTGTTCATGATACCGTGAGCCGCCGGCCTTTGAATACCCTTGCCGGGTCTTTCCTCAGCAGATTTCCCACCCGGGATCCGCCGTGAGCCGGGCATCGGCCACACGCCCCTGTTCTGCCGCAATTTCTCCTGCCACGGCAATCATCGCCGCATTGTCGGTGCAGCAGCGCATGGGGGGCACCGTGAAGGTCTTGTCCGGGTATTCCTGACGAAGTTCGTCGACCCGGGCCCGCAGACCGGAGTTGGCGGATACGCCGCCGCCCACCACAAACTGCTTCACTTCCGGGTGGTCTTCCAGCACCAGCTTCACCCGGGCGAAGACTTCATCCAGGGCAGCTTTCTGGAAGCTCGCCGCCAGGTCCTCCTGTGTGAAGGTCTGGCCTTTTCGCTCACAGCGTTTGATGAACTGCAGCACTCCGGACTTCAGGCCCGAGAAACTGAAATCATAGCGGCCCTGCGTCTTCGGCTCCGGCAGGTCATACACTGCCTCGCCCTGCTGTGCCAGCTTGTCGATCACCGGTCCGCCCGGATAGCCAAGACCCATGACCCGGGCGACTTTGTCGTAGGCCTCGCCAATGGCGTCATCCTGGGTCTGGCCCAGGATCTCGAAGGAGTTTTCATCCTTCATGTACACCAGCTCGGAGTTCCCGCCGGAGACCACCAGTGCCACCAGCGGAAACTGCAGGTCCGTCACCAGTTCATTGGCGTAGATGTGTCCCGCCAGGTGGTGAACCGGAATCAGCGGCTTGTTCCACACCGCCGCCAGGGTCTTCGCACCCTGCACACCCACGTGCAGGCACCCCACCAGACCGGGTCCCGCTGTGACGGCCACCGCATCCACGTCCTCCATGGAAATGCCCGCTTCGTCAATGGCCTGCTGTATCACACCGGAGATGTTCTCCACATGGATCCGGCTCGCCACCTCCGGCACCACCCCGCCAAAGGCCTTGTGCGTGTCGATCTGAGAGGCAATCACCGAAGACAGGATCTCCTTTTTGTCTCTGACCACCGCTGCTGCGGTTTCGTCGCAGCTGCTTTCAATGCCGATCACCAGCATGTCGTTTCCTCGCTTTCCAGGGCCGCCACCATGGATATGGCGTCTTCCCCATCCGAATAATATCGTTTCGTCACACCAGCCTGGATCAGGCCGGCTTTTTCGTACAGTTTTCTCGCCGCTTCATTGGAGGCCCGCATTTCCAGCCGCAGAAACTCGCAGCCCGAACCCGCTGCCCGTTCCTTGAGCAGCGCCAGAAACTTCAGCCCCAGCCCCTGCTGGCGGAAGGGCGGCAGTACGCCGATCCGGGCAATCTGTGCCGTTTCGAAGGTCTCCCACATGAAGGCATACGCCACAGCCTCCCCCGGCATGCCATCCCCACCGGCGCGCACCAGGAACCAGCCGTGGCTGAAGGGATTGCTTTCCATCTCCCCCGCCACATTGTCCCTGGTCCAGGGCAGGGCAAAACAGGCGGCTTCCATGGCCGTCAACCGGTCCACATCCTCCGGACCCGCTTCCTGCAGGACCAGAGTCTGTGCCTCAGCCTGCATGGGACTCCGCAACGGCGGCTGCCGGGGCTGTTTTGTAGGCATCGGATTCCTTCAGATACCGGGGCACAGCCGCATGAACGTTTTTGACAGGCACCCACTGTGCCTGCAGGTCGATGAAGTTCTGCAGGAAATCCGGCTGCACCGTTTCTGTTCCTTCCATTGGCACGTCACCCATGAGACTCCCCGGGTGGCTGTCCAGAAATTTCCGGTACTCCGCCTCGGTCAGGATCGTTTCCGGTTCAGTCAGCACGCCGTTTTCCACATGCCCGGCATACGCCCTGTGGCCCCGGGCATCCAGGAGCACATTCACTGCCGGCGCCGTGCCTGCATAGAGCTGCAGGGTGCTGATGGTGTACAGCGGGATCTGCCTCTGGCTGGCCAGCACCTTCGCCACAGTCATGGCGATCCGTACCCCGGTGTAGCTGCCGGGTCCGTCGGTAATCACCACCTGGTCAATGTCCTGCATCGTGAGCCCTGCCTTCTCCAGCGCCTTCTCCAGTTCCGGGAAGAGATTCTCGCTCTGTTTCTTGAAGCATTCAAAGCTTGTGCCCGCCAGCAGCTTTGTGTCGTCAAAAAGCCCCACTATCAGGTGGCGGTAGGCGGTATCCATGGCCAATGTGATCATGCGACTGTCTCCTTTCCGGCGTTTGCCTGTGCAGCTGCCGGTGCAAACACAACGGCCCAGACACCGGTGCCTGTCACGTCAAACGTCCGGTCCTCCCCGGTTCCCTGGGTGATCGCAATGCGGATGGTGTCCGCCGGGAGCTGGTCTGAGATGTACTGCGACCATTCCACCACACTGATGCCTTCGTCGAACACTTCGTCGAACCCCAGATCCTGTCCGGCACCCTCCAGGCGGTAGGCATCGATGTGCGTGAAGGGATTCCCTGCGCCGTCGGTGTAGTTTTTCATGATCGTGAACGTCGGGCTGTTGATGACGGCCTTCACACCCAGCGCACGACCCAGGGACTTGGTGAAGGTGGTCTTCCCCGCCCCCAGGTCGCCGTCCAGACACAGGGTCACGGTATGGTTCTGTATTTTCTGTGCAAGTTCTTCCGCAAACTGCGCGGTTTCCTGCAGCGAATGAATTTCTCTGATCATTTCTTCCTCCTGCTGCGTGCATATTCCTGTTTTATGGCGTGTATCTGCGCAATCCGCCGCCGGACCGCCGCCTCCGATCCCTGATCCGATGGATGATAATAGGTCCGGTTCTTCAGTCCCTCCGGCAGACACACCATATCTGTCATGTGGTGGGGATAGTTGTGGGAGTATTCATAGCCGTCCCCGTATCCCAGGTCCTTCATGAGCCGGGTCTCGGCGTTGCGCAGATGCAGAGGCACAGGCTGGTCGAGCGTGGCCCTGGCATCATCCCGGGCTGCAAAGTAGGCATTCTCCATTTCATTGGATTTCGGGGCCAGGGACAGATACACCGCACAGTGCGCCAGATGCACATTGCATTCCGGCATCCCCAGATAGCTGGCAGCCTGATACGCCGCAATGGCGATCTGCATCGCCCGGGAATCTGCCATCCCGATGTCTTCGCTCGCCATGCGAATCATCCGCCTCGCGGGGTACAGGGGATTCTCCCCGGCTTCCAGCATGCGGGCCAGCCAGTACAGCGCGGCGTCGGGATCGGAGTTGCGGACCGATTTGTGGAAGGCGGAAATCACATTGTAGTGCTCTTCGCCGTCCTTGTCGTACATCATGGATTTCCGGGACAGCGTCTGGCTCAGGATCTCATCCGTGATGTGTACGCCTTCCACATCCTGGGGCGAGGACTTTACCGCCATTTCCAGGGTGTTGAGGCAGAACCTGGCATCCCCATGGGCATAACCGGCAATTTTGTCGATCTGTTCCGGCGTGATGTGCACCTGCATGGTTCCAAGCCCTGCCGGATCCTTCAATGCCCGTTCCAGGAGCTTCTTCAGGTCTTCCTTTTTCAGCCCCTCGAGTGTGAACACCCGGCACCGGGAGAGCAGAGCGGAATTGAGCTCAAAGCTGGGATTTTCGGTCGTCGCGCCAATGAGTGTGATCAGCCCGCTTTCCACATAGGGCAGAAAGGCATCCTGCTGGGATTTGTTGAAGCGGTGGATCTCGTCGACAAACAGAATCGTGGGAATGCCCGCATCCCGGGCCTCCTGTGCTTCTTTCATGATGAGGCGGATATCCTTCACCCCGGTGTTGACGGCGGAGAAGTTCACGAAGCGTGACTTCGTGCCATGGGCAATGATCCGGGCCAGGGTGGTTTTTCCCACCCCCGGGGGTCCCCAGAGAATCATGGAGGTGACGGCATCGGATTCGATCATCTGCCGGAGTGCATGGCCCTCACCGACCAGGGCTTCCTGCCCCATATAGTCCTCCAGGGTCACGGGCCGCATGCGGTCGGCCAGGGGGGCGTTCGCATTTCCATCCCTGGCAGATTCCTGCACACCAGCTTCCCGGGATTCGTCTGTCATGTCAAACAGTGTGGCTTGTCTCATACGTTTCATTATACCTTGCCCCGGCCCTGAATTTTGCATCCGTCTGCCATTTTCCGGTCCGGATACACAGACTGCTCCCCGGATTGCACGGACCGCAGCATCACAGATCCGCCAGATGCTCTCTTACTTGACAGACTATGCCGGAAACTTTGAAAGTTTTTAAGAAAAAGCAGGTCCTGCGGACGGTACGCTGTATATGACACACGTACGGCCTCCGGTGACACCGGAGCCGGCGTCCTCACCAGACAGGAAGAAAGGGACCACTATGAACAACACACCGCAGCCCATCATTGAAGTCCGGCACCTGCGGCGGGAATACCCGGTGGAGGATGATCCGGTGGTGGCACTGGACGATGTCTCCCTGGACATTGCAAGGGGGGAAATCTGCTGCATCTTCGGACCCAGCGGTTCAGGGAAAAGCACCCTGCTCAATCAGCTGGCGGGACTGGAACCGGCCACGTCCGGCGCTGTCCGCATAGACGGCACGATCATCAACCTGCTGGACCAGACACAGCTGACGGATTTCCGCCGGCGGCACATGGGCTTCATTTTCCAGTCCTACAATCTGCTGCCGCATCTCAGCCTGCTGGAAAACACGGCGCTTCCGCTGCTCTTTGACGGCATCAGCCGGAATACAAGAGAGGCAAAAGCCGCCGCTTTGCTTAAGGCGGTGGGTCTGGAAGACCGCATGCGTCACAAACCCGGACAGATGTCCGGGGGCCAGCAGCAACGTGCCGGGATTGCCCGGGCCTTCATCACGGACCCGGAGATCATTTTCGCGGATGAGCCCACGGGGAACCTGGACTCGAAGAGTTCCCGGGCGGTGATGGAGATGATGCACCGGTTTTCCCGGCAGTCGGGCAAGACGATCGTCATCGTCAGTCACGACCCGGACGCCGCAGCCTGGGCGGATCACATCATCACACTGAAAGACGGAAACATTGTGGAGGAAACATGGAATCAGCATACAGAGCACAAAAACGACTGAGCGCCCTGGCACTGGCGGCGCTGCTGGCCGTTCCGGCCATGCCTGTCATGGCACAGAATGCGCAGCCGCAGCCTGAACGCGAAACAACAGAAGAGACAAAGACACCGGCCACAGATCCGGCTGACACACAGAATCCGGGAACGGACGGACAGGATCAGAAGGAGAACCTGGCCGGGCTTGTGAGCATTTCCGATATCCGGGTCTTCATTGAAGGCAAAGAGTCCGATGCCTGGGAAAAGGGGCAGAGAGCCGACCTGAAACTGACTCTGACTTCTCCCCGTCCGACTTCGGCCTTCACGCCATCGCAGCCGGGAAAAGATCCGGAAAACCTGGCCGTGACCCGGCTGTCGGATGCCTTCAAGGGTGGCACACCGGTGATCACACTGGCTTCACAGCAGGACAAGCCCCTGCGTCTGGAGGTGACTTTTGAGGATGTGGCCTGGCGGGGCAAGGAGGACAACTTCGCCTTCACCCTGGAGACCGCCGGCGGTGCAGCCCGCAAGGATGTGCGGATTTATGAAGTTTCGGAGAAAGAGGCAGATCGCCAGGACCCGGAACAGAATCCGGAAAACGGCACACAGACTGATCCCGGAACAGATGGCGGGGATGCCTATGGCGGCTTCGGGGGATCCAGCGGCGGCGAGGGTTCGGAGCCGGTGAAGATCCAGACCGCCACGCCGCATATCATCATTTCGAAGTACACCTATGGCGGGGAGTCTGTGCAGGCAGGAAAGAAATTCGATCTCTCCATCGAATTCCGGAACACCTCCAAATCTCTGGCTGTGGAAAACATCCTCATGAGCGTGGAAACGGAAGAGGGGCTGACCATCACCAATTCCAGCAACACATTCTTCTTCGAGAACCTGGGCGCCGGGGCTGTCCGTTCGCAGAAAATACCCATGAAGGCCCTGAACATGGACAAGAGTTCTTCACCCTCCTGCACAGTGAGCTTCACCTATGAGTATGTGGACGGAGACCAGCGTCTGGAGAAAACCGCACAGGAGCGCATTGCCATCCCGGTCACGGAACCGGACCGGTTTGAGCTGGAGGCGCCTAAGGATCTGACCCCGGCGGTGGCAGGTCAGGAATACACCCTGAGTGTTCCCTACAACAACAAGGGAAAGGGCACGGTGTACAATCTGGAGGCCTATGTGGAGGGCGACATGACGACTCTGAGTCCGAAGCAGAACCTGGGCAACATCGACTCCGGGCGTTCGGGCAGCATCGACCTGATTCTGACCCCGCAGGAAACCGGAGATCACACCTTCAAGGCTGTCATAGCCTGGGAAAACACTGCCGGGGAAGAAGTGAAGAAGTCCTTCGAGCTCACACTGCCGGTGCAGGAAAACATACCCGCAGCACCGGAAGGCGGCGAAATGATGCCCATGGAAGAAGAAACGCCGTCCATTCCCTGGGGCTGGCTGGCGGCAGGCCTGATCGTTCTGGCGGCTGCGGCATTCTGGTGGCTGCGCAGCAGAAAGAAGAAGAAAGCCACTCTGGCGAAGCCCGGGGATGTGACAACTCTCTTTGACAATCCGGAACCGGAAAACAGCGACAGCAAAAATCCAAAGAGCGGCCCGGACAGCCATGAAACCCTCTGACATCCTGTCTCTGGCCATCCACAATCTGCGCCAGCGGCTGTCCCGGACCATCCTGACCGCCATTGGCGTCATGATCGGCTGCACTTCCATTGTCGTGATGGTGTCCATTGGCGTGGGACTGACGAAGTCCACCGAAGAAATGATGGCAGGCATGGGGGACCTGACGCTGATTCAGGTCATGGGCAAGGCAGACGGCATACTGCAGGACAGCGATCTGCGCACGATTCAGGAGACTCCCGGGGCTAAGACCGTGATCGCGAAGCAATCCCTGAGTGACTTCATGTCCGGGATCACTGCCTCCAACGGCCGTTACCAGTCTGGCTGGGCGAATGTGGTGGGTGTGGACCGCAATGAGCTGGAAACCGCAGGGTACAAACCCCTGATGGGCAGCCTGAACCTTTCCCGGACCTCATCGGCGGTTCCGGTCCTGGTGGGGCAGTATTCAGCCTACAGTTTCCGGGATACAGCCCGTCCGGAGGGAGAAGACATGGTGGACCGCTACAGCATGGACGAAAGCGGAAACTTCACCGCGGAAAACGCCCCGGATCCGTGGTTTGATCCCATGAACACGGAACTGACGCTGTCTCTGTCCAATCCCATGGATCCGGAAGGCGAGCCCTATGAAGTCCAGCTGCGGCCGGTGGGGATGCTGGAGGAGAACTATTCCCTGGGGTATGAAACCTCCGAGGGCATCATCATGGACCAGAAAGCCCTGCAGGAAATCATGGAAGAAGCCAGCCGGCGGTTTGGCATGACTTCTCCGTCAAAGACTTACAGCGAAATCGATGTGAAGACCGCCGACATGGAGGAAGTCCCGGATGTGGAAGCGTCGCTGAAAACGGCAGGGTACATGACGAATTCCTACAAGAGCCTGCGGGAATCCATGGATGAACAGGCCCGTACCATACAGCTGGTGCTGGGGGGCCTGGGTGCCATTTCCCTGCTGGTGGCAGCAATCGGCATCACCAATACGATGATCATGTCCATTACCGAGCGGACCCGGGAGATCGGCATCATGAAGGCCCTGGGGTGCCGGACCCGGGACATCCGGCTGCTGTTTCTGACGGAGTCCGGGCTCATCGGTTTTCTGGGCGGCGCGGCGGGAATTGTGCTGTCGTATCTCATTTCCTTTGGCATGAATCAGGTTGCAGGCATGCAGCTGTCGGCCATTCCCTGGTGGCTGGCGCTGCTGGGGATGGGATTCTCCCTGGCGATCGGTCTGGCCTCCGGGTTCTTCCCCGCCGCCCGCGCCGTGAAGATTCCGGCTGTGACTGCCCTGCGGCAGTGATCCTGACTGCATGATAAAACCACCGTCCTGCTGCGGCTGCCTTCCCTTGGCGGGTGAAGGGACTGCAAAAGGGCGGTGGTTTTCTGTCTTTTTCCGACTGTGGAGTCTGTCAGTGGAGGGCGGGCCGGCCCGGTGACGATGACCGGTTTTGCAGCGCTGAATCAGATTTGTATGGATTTTGTCTGATTAAATCAAACACTGCTGGATTGTGTTGGATTCAATCCAGCACATCTATGCAGCTGAACCATACCATTCATATTCACCATGCAGCTGATGCATCTTGAGCTCTGACTGTCCTTTAGGAAGACCTGCCGAAGCAGCCGGCACAGTGCTGGCCGCAAGCCGCTGGTACACAAGCCATCAGTGCAGACAGAGAAACATTCCGCATCATCTTCCAGGCGGTTCGAATCTTCGCATATCGGAACTGGGGATTTCTCTACAATCGGGAAAGCGATGCAATCAAACCGGCTCCTCTCTGGGATCAGGGAAGTTCCCTGTATCCGCAGACTGATGAAGTCAGAATGCAGGCAGTCATGCAGGATGAGGATGAACTTCTGCAGAGAATTTAAAGTATTTCCAGATTCTGCCATCAGGCACAACGGAAAAAAAGATTTCCTATTACGAACTTCTTTCATCGGATGCATTTCCATTGTGCACAGCCGCTTTGCGGACTGTCCTTCCCCGCAGCTTCTCCGGTCCCTGCCAAACCCGGGAAGCTGCGCAGGCGGCGTTTTGTTTTCCCTGAGCCAGTGAAAGGCCATTCTCTGCAACAGTCCGCCTGCGCCCACCTGCGCAACTGACAAATGAGAGAGCAGTCTGAAAGTGCATCAGGATGTGATTGTATCTGATTCAATCCAGCAGCGTTTGACTGTGCCGGATGTAATCCAACAGTACTTTTTGTGTTTATTATTGTTTTTGGCTCTGTTGTCCGTCCTGCACAATCCCCCGGCTTTCTTCTCCGTCTCCGGTTTCCGGATTCATCTGCAGCCGGAAGTCACGGACTGCCTCTTCCACTGATCTGCAAAGATCCTCCAGGTCCTGAAACAGGTCATACAGTCCGTCTTCGCTGTAGACACCCGCCGGCTGCTTCAGCGGGTGTTTTTCTTCCCGGTCTCTGTCCTGCAGCCAGCTGCCTTTGAAATACCAGTCATACAGTGTACGGGCCGGCTCACGGCAGTCATCCATTGCCGTCTTCGTCTGCTTCAGCAGTCTTTTCATACACAGCAGCTGCTCCATCCGGTACTCCATCTCCCGGCTGAACGCCGCAAACTGTGTTCTGTCCAGATTCCTGGTGTCCGTTTTTCTGTCATTCATGCAGATTCCTCCTTTTCCTGCGTTGCAGTTTTTTCTCCGCAATACAAAAAGCCCGCTTGCACGGGCCTTTTGCAGAAAGTTTTAAGAAAGGGAATTTGATTATGAAGTGAGTCCTATCCTTGACTCGTCCTTAGTCTACCAAGGATGTATGTTTTAATCATCGCCACACTGTGGGAAAGTATGTGAAAGCGCTTTACCACATTAAAAAGCCTTGACAAATCCAGGGTTTACCCGATTCACTTTTTTACCACCGTAAAGGGTCAGACCAATGCGCGTTCTGGTTACCCGAGTCAATCATTGACCGCCGTAAAATGTGCGGTTTTGCCCGGTACAATTGAAAAAGAGACCTTGCGGCCTCTTTTCCAAGAAAGTTTAAGAAAGGGAATTTGATTATGAAGTGAGCCTCTATCCTTGGCTCACTCATAGGATACAAAAGCCCTGCGGTAAAATAATCGCCACATTGTGGGATATTATGTGAAAGGGCTTTATCACGGTAATCTTTTTTATTCCATTCTCGTCCACCAAAACCGGTATTCCATCCTGTCTGTCGTCTGCTATAATAAACCAAATGCGTGGAACGGAAGAGTAGCCGAAGCCCTGAGCCCCAGAGAGGATCTGTACGGTGAAAGGATCTGCAAGGGACCCGGTGAACATGGCCCGGGAGCAGTCCGCAAGAAACGGCGGAACGGCAGGAACCGTTATTTCCTCGAGGCAGGCAGACGCCTGCGAATTCAGGTGGTACCACGAAGCGCGGCTTTCGTCCTGTGGCAGCCGCTTTTTTATTCTTGATAGACTACCAAGCTCAGTTAATGGCTTATCACGCACAAATAGCGCCAGTAATAATGCGATACTTGAATCAGGAAGAGAGGCACCCTATGTT
>OFFZ01000195.1_pt1 | contig 41380 bp, 35 predicted proteins | sample 1521631 | NCBI WGS metagenome assembly OFFZ01 (sample SAMEA3504102, study PRJEB24116) | mouse gut metagenome | biome: mouse gut; feature: mouse-associated habitat; material: faeces | place: Denmark | collected 2011 | reverse complement strand
AACCGGCACATCAGACTCCAATACCTCTTTCTTAAAATTTTCCTTTGTCAAATGTAATGCTGCCATCTTTTATCTTCCTTTCTGCATAAAAATATATAATATACTTTATTATAACCTATTTTTCCATACATTTTTAGCTAAAAAACCAATTTTATGAAATTTTTTTAATTAGGATTAAAAAAATATCTTATAATCTTTGTAACGAAACGCCAAGTCATGCGTCTAATTAGCAAATGAAGGAGGTGAGGGAATGAAGATTGATTTTGACGATCTGTATGAACGATTTTTTAAAGACGTTTATCTGTTTGTACTGGCAATGAGTAAGGATCCGCACATTGCCGAAGAGATTACTCAGGAAACGTTTTTCAAAGCTCTCAAAGAAGCCAAAAATTTCCGCGGGAACTGCTCTGTGAAGACATGGCTCTGCCAGATAGCCAAGAATCTCTATATCTCCGGCACACGTAAGAAAAAGCCGGTACACTCCGAAGCCCTGGAAGATATGCCGGACGATTCGGACGTGGAGGATATCTGTATCCGAAAAGGCGAAGCCCTCTCCATCTATAAAGTCCTTCATTGCCTGAGCGAGCCGTACAAGGAAGTCTTTACTCTCAGGGTACTTGGTGATTTAAGTTTTAAGGAAATCGCAGAAATCTTTGAAAAGCAGGAAAACTGGGCAAGAGTCACCTACCACCGGGCAAGGCTCAAGATACGGGAGCATATGCAGAATTAAGAAGAAGCGGCCGCCTGAAAACGGCGGCAGAAAGGAGATCGTTATGAATAAAATATCTTGTGATGTAATTAGAGATTTGCTGCCCCTCTATAAAGATGACGTATGCAGCGAGAAAAGTAAGGATTTGATTGAAGGGCATCTGCCTGAATGTGAGGATTGCCGTGAATATCTGGATGCGTTAAACTCCGAACTTCCTCCTGTCACTCTTGCGCAGGACGGAACCGGCGCAAAGAACGGCAATGAATCCGGCTCTTCTGCTTCGGATGGTATCGAGACGTTACGGCGGATTTCCCGGCAGATTAACTGGCTGAAAGTGGTCGTTGTCCTGTCGGCAGCCATTATGGTATTCGTGGTTTCAACCTCCCTTTCTTTAGTAAAAGAGTATAATCCGGAGCTTTACCTGTTCGACAGACGCGTGGCAGTCGAAGATATGCAAATGACGGAACTATACCAGTTAGAAAACGGGGATTTCTATATTACGTTAGAAAGCGAGCATCCTTGCTCCCCTATTTCATATGGCGACAGGATCGACTCTCCTGACAGTGAATATTCCGAATCTTATGACAATGGAGAAAGCTGTCTGTCCCTTGAGAAAGTATCCAGATTGGAACAAGTATTTCTTGGCCGGTTGGATTCCCAGACATACTCCTTCGTAGTTCCCGCCGAAGAGACCGTTGGACAGGAAGAGATTTTCCCGGATGACAGCGACTTTTGGGACTTTCCTGCAGCAGTCCATAAAAACTCATTTATCTATTATCAGGGCAAGCATAATAAACGATTTACCATCTGGAAGGAGGGACAGGAGATTATGCCAGCGCCGGCGTCTGTGGAAAAAAGGGTTCAGGAGGAACTGGAAATGAAGGAACAAGGAACCAGGGATTCCTCCTGGCATGAAGATATTCTGTTTCTGTATTAGTCCATTCCTATCAAGGACTGGGGCTGTTGCAAAATCGCAGCCTCAGTCCTTTTGTTTACTTGTAGTTTTTTCATTGGAAGTATAGTCATTATGCCTGCGATTTGGTATAATAGTGACAATAAGGCCCGTATTTACTTAACGGTTGGGGGACATTCAGTTTGCGGGGAATGAAAGGGATGTTAGCAGGAATGAAAAACAGAAGATTGAAACGTGGCGTGTTAATTTTTCTATGCCTGATTCTGACAGCGTGCATGTCTGCCGGATTCATGCCACACACCGCCCACGCGGCAGAAAAGCGGACGGTAAAGGTCGCGTTTTTCCCAATGAACGGATACCATATGAAAGGGGAAGACGGCAGCTATATCGGTATGGATGTGGATTATCTGGAAGCGTTACGCAACTATACCAACTGGGAAATTGAATATGTGGAATGTAAGGACTGGGATGCGGCGCTTACCCTTGTGGCCGAGCACAAGGCGGACCTGGTAGGCAGCGCCCAGTATTCGGCGGAACGGGCGGAGACTTACCAGTATGCAGACCTGTCCAGCGGATATACCTTCGGTATCATAGCCACCAATCCAGACAGCAGCCTGGCATATGAGGATTTTGAAGCCATGGAGGAAATCACCTTCGGGATGGTCCGTACCTATGTACGCAGGGAGGAATTTCTGGGTTATCTTGCCGACAACGGGGTTGCGTCTCCGAAAATCAGGGAATATGATTCCACGGCAGACTTACAGGATGCGCTTGATCGGGGGGAAGTGGACGCACTTGTCCATACTTTCATGGAAATCAGGGAAGGACAGCGCTTGATTGGGCGTTTTGCCCCAAGGCCCTTTTACTACCTCTCTTATCCCGGGAATGATGATGTGATGCGTGAACTGAACAACGCCATTGCAGATTTGAAGATGAATGAGCCGGGTCTGGAAACCCAGTTGATGAATCGCTTCTATCAGAGCAAGCTGGACAAGACCATTGTATTTACTTTAGATGAGAAGGAATATCTTGACGAGACAGACACCATCAAGGTTGGTTATCTTGACAGTTATTACCCATTTGTCTATGAGGAGGATGGCGAGTGCAAAGGATTGACGAAGGAAATGTTGGAGGGTATCGCAGCGCTTACCGGGATTAACATCTCCTGGCAAAAGGAGGCGAACCCTCAGGAAGCGCGCACTGCCCTTGAGAATGGAGAGATTGACGTTATGTCTTATTGTGTCCATGCCGAGGGTGAAGCCCATAACCATCAGCTTTCCAAGATCAAAGATTATGTACAGGTTCCTCTGGTATTCGTCTCGAAGGAAAGAACGGAGATGGAGTCGATTGAGTCTCTGGCAACGGTTGATTATCTTTCAAATAAAGCTACCGAACTAATCGGTACGGCAGGCACTTCTGTTAAGGTATACGACAGCCCTAAGGATTGCCTGGACGCTGTGAAGGACGGGAACGTGGACGCTGTCATGTGCGACGGCTATTTGACAGAATATCTGCTGAGTTCCCAGATGCGCTATTATGACTTGGAGATTAAGAATGTATTAAGCGACGGCCTGGGGATTTCTATGACTGTCCGCAACGACTCCCCTGAGCTTGCAGGTATACTGAACAAGACGCTGCTGACCATAGATGCAAGGGCAATCAGCGACTATATGCTGGAGAGTAACGTGTATTCCCTGGCAAGTGTCGGCATCTTCATACAGGAACATAGTTTTGTCATCATCCTGATCCTGATTGTAATTATGCTGGTGATTGTAATGGTGGCGCTGCATATCATCCGGGATGCCAAGAAGATTCAGAAGCTGATGTACAAGGATGTGGAGATTGACATCGGGAACCTGAATTACCTCATCTATACGGGCGAGAAAAAAATTCTGCCTAACCGGGCCGCCCAGCAGTACGGCATTGTTTACCTCAATATTTCACAATTTCAGCGTTTCAAGGTAATCTATGGATGGAATAACGGCCAAAAGCTTCTGGCTTTGATTGCAAAGGTCCTGACCCAATGCGTTGACGGAAAGAATGAAATCTGTGCAAAAGCTGACGGGGCGCATTTTGCATTCCTTTTGTCTGATGAGAATGGAGATATCGCTAAGAGAGCCAAAAAGATTCAGCAGTTCATTGAAGAACGGATTTTCCAGACGATTGAAAGCCGGATTGAAGTCCAGATGGGAATCTATTTTATATCCCATGACAACGACGACCTGCGGGGAGCGATTGACTGTGCAAGCCAGGCGATTGATTTTATTGACAGTGACAGCGGGGAGAATATCCGGATCTATGATGAGGAACTTGAAAAGGCGGTACGTGAACGGCATCGGCGGGAAAAGCTGTTGGATTCCGTGGATATAGAAGAGAATTTTGTCGCTTATTATCAGGCGAAGGTGGATGTCAACACAGAGGAGATTGTGGGCGCTGAGGCGTTGGTACGTTTTCTGGACCCGACGGCGGACGGCGCTGTGCGGACTCCCTGGTTCTTCATCCCCTACTATGAACAGACCGGGAAGGTGGCGGACATTGATTTCTTTATACTCCAGTGTGCCTGCAAGATGCTCCGCAGACGGATAGACAGCGGGGAAAAGGTTGTGACGATTTCCTGTAATTTCTCCCGGATGCATTTTGTGAAGCCGGATTTTGCCAAGCGGTTTGAGCAGGTGTTGGATGAGTACCGTATCCCCAAAGAGCTGATTGAGGTTGAAATTACGGAGACACTCGTCATGGAGGAGATGGAGGAGAATCTCGCCAAGCAGACCTTGGACGACCTTCACGCCAAGGGGGTAAGGCTCTCTATTGATGATTTTGGCGCAGGGTATTCTTCCCTTGGCGTAATCGAGAAGATTCCGGCATCCGTAATCAAGCTTGACCGTTCTTTCCTGTTGAATAAGAAGGATAGGGAGCGTCAGGTGAAGATTATGAAGAGTATTGTGGAGCTTGCAGACAATCTAGGCTCCCAGATTGTGTGTGAAGGCGTGGAGACGGATGCGGATGTGGAACTGATGCGGGAGATTGGGGCGCGGGTTGCCCAAGGATACCGCTATGCGAAGCCGGTTCCGGAGGCAGATTTTGAGGCCAGGCTGTCCCAGAGATAAGCATTCATAAGAATCAAGGATGTTACGGATATCCGTACAAAACGGGAGCGCCGCAGTTATATGTGGCGCTCCCGTTTTTGATATCTGTGCTGCCCTTCTGTCAGTCTCCGGAAGGCAGTTCCATCACTATTCCGTTAAGGGCTGCAGAAACAAGCCCATCATGTCCGTCATACACCAATTTCAGCGAGAAAAATTCCCGCTCCTGCGCCAACAGCCGGAAGAAAATCTTATCGCCTTCCCAGATATTCAATTCCTGAATCTTGTCAATATCCACCCACTCCAGTTCTCCTTCATCACAGGGAATCTGCTCTCCTTCAAAACCGTCCGCCGTGAACAACGACATATACTCTGTTACTCCATTTCCAGATATAAAAGTCACAATCCCTCTATACCGGTAAGAAGTCAGGGTATATCCTGTCTCTTCCTTCACTTCCCGCAGCAGGCATTCCTCAGGACTTTCATCCTCCTCAAAATGCCCGCCTACGCCAATCCATTTATCCTTATTCACATCATTCTTCTTCACTGTCCTGTGCAGCATCAGATATTGATGGTCACGCTCAATATAACACAGCGTACTTAACTTCGCCATTTTTCTGCCTCATCCTTTCTATAAAATAATCCAAATCCTTCCATGATTTTATTTATCATAACATCCTCCATATAATTTTACAATTTCTTTTCATATGAATCCCTCATTCTCCCGACGAATGTGCTATACTGAAATCAAAATTATTTTCAGAACCGAATGTATCTGTGTTAGGTTCTTTAAAGGAGTCCGACTATGAAGAGAGTCATTAATTATGCCATTGATTCCGCAAGCGATGGTCTGCGTGTGGAACAATTCTTAAAGCGGCGCGGCTATTCCTGCCAAAATCTGACAGAAATCAAGCGAATGCCTGAGAGCATCCTTGTCAATGGCATCCATTACTATATGCGTCAGCAGCTTGCATCTGGAGATATTCTTTCGGTTCGCATCTGCGAGACCGGATGCTCCAAGAAGGTTCCGCCCGTCAGCCTTCCCCTTGACATTGTATATGAGGACGAAGACCTTATCGTGATTAACAAACCTGCCGGTATGCCTATCCACCCCTCACTGAATCATTATACGAATTCTTTGGCAAATGGGCTTGCCTGGTATTATCAGGAACAAGAAAAACCTTTCATTTTCCGCTGCTGTAACCGGCTGGACCGCGATACTTCCGGTCTTACGGTAGTTGCAAAGCATCTGGTCAGCGCAAGCATCCTCTCCAACATGGTACGCAGGCACCAGCTCCACAGGGAATATCTTGCCATCGTTCGGGGGCAGGTCACACCACAGTGCGGTACTATCGATGCGCCTCTGTCCCGCAAGCCCGGCACCATCATTGAGCGGATTGTGGACCTTGAACATGGTGAGACGGCAATCACCCATTACAGAGTCCTGGGCGAGAAAAACGGGTACAGCCTGGTCTCCCTTCGTCTGGAAACCGGCCGCACCCATCAAATCCGAATCCATATGAAATATCTTGGCTTTCCGCTAATCGGGGACTATCTGTATAATCCCGACATGGAAAAAATTCAGAGACAAGCACTGCACTCCCACAGGCTTGCATTCACACATCCTATCACAGGAGAAGAAATGACCTTCCACGCACGCCTGCCGGAGGATATGCTGGCTGTATTCAGAACATCCTGAACCGGTGAATCCGTTCCATGCAACGTTCTGCATTTTATCTCAGTACATACAGCTCATGAAGGGCCCTTGTGGCACAGATATATAGAAACTGCCGGAAGAATGGATTCTCCGGCTCTCTCCCTACTACAAATACCTGGTCAAATTCCAAACCTTTCGCCATGTAGTAGGTTGTGACCGTAATCCCTTTCCGAAATTTTTCGCTGTCCCGGTCTATATAGGATGTGTCTTTTCGTTTCTCACGGAGTACTTCATAGAATCTACGTGCCTCCTGCTCTGTCATGACAAGCACTGCGGCAGTCTCAAATCCGTCTTCTCCCAGATTCACCTTCTCAAGGATATGACTCACGATTTCTTCGCAGGAAATGCACGCTATCTCTTCTACGGCTTTTCCATGCCGTTTCATATATTCGATTCCCTGTATCCCGGCAATGCGGTTGGCATATTCCGCAATTTCGTATGTGTTGCGGTAGCTTCGGTTCAGCTCAATCTTACGTACTTTCTTCCCCAATATCTTAGGCAGGAATGTCAGTACATCCTGCATATGGTCATCCACCGTCTGCGCCCTGTCTCCCAGTATCGTCATATTACAGGAAAACATCCTCTCGAGGATTACATACTGGAGATAGGAATAATCCTGCATCTCATCAATGACCAGATGGCGGATACATCGTTGATCAGGTACGGTAAGCAGACGGTATTTTAAATATAGCAGTGGGTAGACATCTTCGTAAGCCAGTATCCGCTCCTCCCATGGCAGCTCTTTAAGCCGCTCCCATCCGTATTCTTCCAGCAGCCAGTTATAGATTTCGTAGATATCTCTGGTGACGTACATACTGCGGAACCGTTCTTTTATCGACTCCATTTCTTCATCCGAGATATTCCGCCCGCTAAGTGTCTCATATTCATCCACAAAATACTCCATCACAGCGTCCATGCGGGACAGAAGCGGGATATTCTGGAAACGGAAATAGAACATATGAAGGATGTCTTCTGCTTTCTTCACCATATTTTCAATTTTGAGATCTTTAAAATCAACCAGACGATCCTCAAGCTCTACCAGAAATCCTTCCGCTGCCGCCACATACTCTTTAGATTGTTTCCACCGATACCGCACATCATCCGAAACGCCTTGCGTTTTCCCTTCCGGACACGTATTGCAAGTGCTGCCGCTGTTTTCCCGGCGTACTCGCTCTATTTGCTTTTCAACCTGATTCCATCGATCTTCACAATCCTTTGCAATCTTTCTGAGCTGATGGTATGCGAAAAGATCGAAGCTCATCTCCTGGATATTTTCCTCCCCCAATTCCGGCAGGATATGGGAAATGTAATCAGAAAATACACTGTTCGGCGACAGAATCAGAATATTAGAAGACTGTAGGCGACCTCTGTCATGATATAGCAGGTATGCAATCCGATGCAGTGCAATTGACGTCTTTCCGCTACCCGCCGCCCCCTGGATAATCAAAATCTTATCTTTCGTGTTGCGGATAATTGTATTCTGCTCCCTTTGTATCGTCCGAACAATATTTTTAAGCTGTGTATCACTGTTGGCGCCAAGCTCCCGCTTGAGGACATCATCGTCAATCTTCATATCGCTCTCGAATTCATAGACCATCTTACCGCCGCGGATCTTATACTGCCGCTTTGACAGGATCTCCCCTTTGAGCTCCCCGGCCGGAGCCTCGTAGGATGCCGCTCCCTTGTCATAATCATAAAATAATCCGCTGACCGGGGCGCGCCAGTCATAGATTAGCGGTACGCTGCCCCTCTTCCTTGCAAAATTTCCGATTCCGATATAAAAGGTTTCGGCCTCCTCCTCTCCGTCGTAGACAAAATCAACACTTCCGAAAAACGGAGAATCCAGCATCTTCCTCCACAGACTTCTCCGTTTCTGATGTTCCTGACTTGCATTTACCTGACTGAAAAGAGCCTGCTGGTTATCGTAGTTCTCATAACCATACTGATCCATCTCCGTATAATTCTCCCAGTAATACTCGTTCATCTCTGCGATGTCTTTCTGCACATCACTGATTGTCTGGTCTATCTCCTGGATTTTGTTCCTTAGCTGGTCTATTACATAGTTTAAATAATCTACACCCCTGCTCATAACATTCTTGCCTTTCTATACTAAAGTCATCAATCTCATGGTATTATACTTGATAAAATATTAGAACGCAACTATTCTACTGCCCTGTGAGCAGTAATTTTATGTTATGCAGCAATCCCAATTACTATTTCCGGATACTGATAGCTGTCCCCACCGCTCCTGGGCCCGTATGCGCTCCGACACTGAAAGATAAGGGGTTATAATAGACCGTTGCCTCCGGGAATTCTTTCCTAAGCGTATCTATCCATTCTTTTTCCTCTTCCCCGCTAAGCCCGGCTCCGGCTCCTCCAATCACCACACGGCCCATGTCTACATCCTTGAATCTGGTTTTCAAATCGTTTTTCAGCGCCTCTATCATCTTATGTTTCCCTTTTTTCATTCCCCGTACTTTGGCAAATGCATCCAGCCGATCTCCCTGAATCGTAAGTACAGGCTTGATATTCAGCACTGCACCCAAAGCTGCGGCGGCAGGCGTCACTCTTCCTCCTTTTTTCAGGAATTCCAGCGTATCGACAGCTATGTAGATGCTGGCTTCATATGCCCGTTCTTCCAGCTCTCTTTTGATTTCTGCGGCGGAAATCCCTCTGTCTGCAAGCTCTTTCGCTTCCATCACAGATTCCCTCAGTGTCACGGATATCCTATGGTTGTCCACTACCTGCACTTTCCCGTCATAATCCGCCGCTAGACCGATTGCAGACTCACAGGAATTACTTAGACCGCTGGACATTGGGATATGTACAATTTCGTCATATCCGTCTTCAAGGAGCTCATCCCACATTCCCATAACCTCTCCCGGCGACGGCTGTGAAGTAGACACATCCCTTCCTCCCGTCAGACTGCCGTAAAACATCTCCTGCGTAAGATCCACGCCCTCATAGTGCGTCTCGCCGTCAATGATTACGGGCATCGGAAGTGAATAGATTCCTAACTTCCTTGCTTCACTCTTTGAAATTCCACTGTTACTGTCTGTCATAATAGCTGTCTTCATACTGCACTTCCTCCCGCTCATTCATATCGTTTTTCTTATTCTCTCTAACTCAGTATTGTTATCCGTCTGTATTGCCAGAAGCCTCCCGCCTTAGGGCGGCCCCAAGCGCTTCCATAATTCTCTTGAAATTAACGGTATCCGTCTTTATAATAAAGTGTGACAAATTGTAACACTTTGGATTTTAAAATTCAATATCTTAACACGCAACTGTGACAAATAAGGGGATTTTGTTCATGAATATAGAAAGAAAAAATCAGGCAAATAAATTAGCCCGGGAGTGTATCGTTACGGCGCTGATGCAGTTATTAAAGGAAAAGCCGCTGTCTGCCATATCCATTTCCGAATTGACAGAAAGAGCCGGCGTTTCACGGATGACATATTACCGAAATTACCAGTCTAAAGAAGATATCTTCTCTTCCTATCTGGAAGAAGCCTTAGCTGACTACCAGAAAGAGGCGCGGGAACTATTAGATCGGAAGAGCACACGTCTGAACTCCAGTCACCTTGTATGACTCCGCCAACCTCTTCCACTGTTTTTCTTACTTCGAGAAACACAAGGAATTTCTCGACGGTCTGTTCAAAAGCGGGCTTGGGCATCTGCTCCTGACTGCAATCAGCAAATATATCATCGATTTCTGGTATAAGCCGGAGGATGGGATGGAAACCTATTACGGTTTGCAGGCTTTTGCAGGAGCTTTGTATAATCTCTACATTTCTTGGTCTTCAAATGGAGCGAAAGAAACTCCGGAAGAGCTTGTCGGGCTCTTGCAGCGTATTGCGGAGCCTACAAAAATGTAAATCATGATTTGTCAGTTTTTCAGATTATCTATTGACATATCTCATATCGTATGATATTATTAATATATCAAAAGAAAAGGAGGACAGACCACCAAAAACTTAAATTTTTAAATCTGAAAAATAAAGAAAAGAGAGGTATCGTCCGATGGATACAGAATTTTAAAATCCACTGTACAGAATAGAAGATTCGTACAGTGGATTTTTCATTTTCCCTATCCGCGCAGCGTTGCAATCAAGCGTTTTTCATACATCAGCAGTTCCAGCCCTTCCTGTATCGACCTTACGCATATATCCGCCTCCACAACCAATCTTCCATACATGCCTTCTGCACCCATAACTCCGATTGAAAGTCCGGCAATCTGGCACATGAGTACATCATTCCTGCCATTTCCCACACATATGCACTTCTCACAGCCAAGCTCTTCCACAATCTGCTTTTTCGCATGTGCTGCATCTTTGGAAGGAAACGTGCGGATATCTGCCAGGATATCCGCACACTCTTTCTTTGCATTTCCATGTGTATCTGCCGTAACCACATAAATCCGGAACCTCTCTGCCAGCCGGTTCAGGCGCTCACGCACACTGCCCGGAATCAACCCGTCTACAGCTATGGTCCCGTTGTAATCCAATACCAAATACTCTAAATTAAGTACCTTGTAGCCGGGAATCTCTATCTTCATCTGTCTGCTCCCGCTCCAAAACCTATGAACCGGACGGCAGGTACGGCCTTAATATTCCTGCCACATTGCTGATTGGCATCGTCTGGAGCCACACCTTGCCCGGCCCGCTGATTACAGTATTGAATAACCCTTCGCCGCCGAACAGCATGTTCTTGACTCCCGGCACGCTCTTAATCTCTATCTGGCAGGACGCCGTCATCGCCGCAAGATGGCCGGTATCTACGACAATCTGCTGCCCCGGCTGCAGTTCATATTCCACAACATGTCCGTCAAACTCGGCAAATACGATTCCAAGTCCGCTGATTTTCTGCATGATGAACCCTTCGCCGCCAAACAGCCCGGAACTGAACTTCTTATTAAAGAACACGGACAACTGCACCCCTGCTTCGCCGGCAAGGAATGCGCTTTTCTGGAAAATCATCTCCTGCCCAGGGGCGATCTCGAACGCCTTAATCGACCCCGGGAAACTGGATGCAAACGCAATCATACCGCTGCCGCCCTGCGCTGTGTAAATGTTCTGGAACATCTTCTCCCCCGAGAACATCCTTCCGAACGCTTTCCCGATTCCTCCGTTAGTCGTCGTCTCCATCAGCATATTCGGCGACATCCATGACATGCCGCCGCCTTCCGTTATCATCTTCTCTCCGCCCTCAAGCTGGCAGATTACAACTGGAAGTGTCTCTCCCTTAATCTCATACCTCATAATGTACCTCCTGATATGTCTTTACCTATATCATAATCATTTATGGAAAAAGTGTCAATTAAATTCAACAATACATCCTCCCTGCCAGCCTACTCCTTTGATGGCTTCGCCCACGCACAGAACAGCACAAACCCGAGGAACAATACGGCTAAAGCCATCCATCCGGCAAGCGCAGCCGTCCCCTGCCCAACGAATTTATCGTAATACCCCTTTAAATAGATGACAATAATAATCACCGGAAGCACATAGGACACATATCCTTTTAACCCCCGTGGGAAATGGATTCCATCTCCTGCATTAGCTTCTTCCAGAAACTCCTCCCATCCCCATCCATTCTTTCTGGTACAGAATAGGACATACCCCAGGCTTCCCAGAGGAAGCAGGTTGTTGGACACGATGAAATCCTCAAGATCCATGATATTCGTCCCTGCGCCCAACGGTTCAAACCCGGCCAATACATTGAAGCCCAGCACGCAAGGCATACTCAACACCACAAGCATCACCACATTCGCCAGCACACTCTTACGTCTGGACCATCCAAGCAGATCCATTGCAAATGAAATAATATTCTCGAACACTGCCACAATCGTTGTAAACGCCGCAAAGGTCAGGAACAGGAAGAACAATGCCGCCCACGCCCTTCCCCCTGGCATCTGTGCAAAGATATTGGGTATCGTAATGAAAATCAAGCTCGGCCCGGCCCCTGGCTCAATGCCGAAGGCAAAACAGGAGGGAATAATGATGAATCCCGCCATTAGCGCCACGAACGTATCCAATGCCGTAATACTGACGGCTTCTCCTGTCAGGCTCCGTTCTCTTCCAATATAACTGCCGAAGATCTGCATCGCCCCAATCCCAATGGAGAGGGTGAAAAATGCCTGGCTCATCGCTCCAAAAATTATGTTTCCAATGCCAATCTCCCGCATCCCGGCGAAATCCGGAACCAGATAGAAACGTATCCCTTCTCCTGCGCCTTCGAGAAATACCGAGTGGACTGCAAGCGCCACCATGATAACCAGAAGCGCGGACATCATGACCTTGGAAACACGCTCGATTCCCTTCTGGATTCCAAAGTAACAGACTGCAAATCCAATGATACAGATCAGGACCGTCCAAAATGTCATGACCGGCACATTCCCAAGCATCTCTGAGAATCCTTCCGCCACCGTCTCAGACGATGCGCCTGCAAATTCTCCCTTGACGCTTCGGAAACAGTAATACATCATCCAGCCTCCCACCGACGTATAGAACATCATCAGCAGATAGCACCCGACCACGCCAATCCATTTCATCACATGCCAGCGCGTCCCGACAATCTCTAATTTTTCAAAACTTGCCGCCACGCTCCTGCGGCTTCCTCTTCCCACGGCAAACTCGCAGACCATCACCGGGATTCCCATAATCAGCAGGAATGCCAGATAGATGAGGATGAACGCCGCGCCCCCAAACTCCCCGCACATATAGGGGAACTTCCATACATTGCCGATTCCGATGGCACACCCGGCAGATACCAGAATAAATCCCATACGCGACCCGAATTTTTCTCTCTTCACGCTCTCTTATCCTCTGGAACATCTGAACTTGAGTTCTTCCCACCTGCGATCCACTTCCTTCTGGAATTCTTCAATCAGATATTCATTTCCTTTCTTAAATAAATGTTTAAAACGTCCCTGAGGCTTCAGGAAATCTTCAATCGGCAGCTTCTTCTTAGGCTCATAGTTCAGAATCCACCTGCCTTCCACCACCTCGAACAAAGGCCAGTAGCAAGTCTCCACGCCCAGCTTACAGATTTCCAGAATATCTGGTGTGTTGTACCTCCAACCTCTCGGGCATGGCGCCATAATGTTTAAAAATGCCGCTCCCGGCGTATAGATTGCCTTCTCGGATTTCACATGGAGATCCTTAAAATTCTGGATAAATGTAGTCTGCGCCACATAGGGGATATCATGCGCGGCGATGATTGCCGCCAAGTCTTTTCGGTTCTGAGGCTTTCCGTTGCTTTCGCTGCCTACTGGAGTCGTCGTCGTATCCGCATACATCGGCGTGGCAGAGGAACGCTGGATTCCTGTATTCATATATGCACCGTTATCGTAACACACGTATACCATATCCGTGTTCCTCTCCATCGCGCCGGACAAGGACTGGAAACCGATATCATAAGTCCCGCCGTCTCCGCCGAAGGTAATGAACTTGTATGTCTCGTTTAATTTCCCCTTTCTCTTCAAAACTTTGTAAGCGCCCTCCACACCGCTTAAAGTCGCTCCTGCATTCTCAAACGCATTATGGATATAACTATCCTCCCAAGCAGTATAGGGGTAGGTAAATGTGGATACCTCAAGGCATCCTGTGGCATTTCCGATTACCGCCTTATCTCCTTCGTGCAGGCCCCTCAGTACGTTCCTCACCGCAATCGTGCCGCCGCAGCCGGCACACATTCTATGCCCCGGAGCCAGACGTTCCGGCTTACTCATCGTTTCTTTGAAATTATAACCCATCTTTTGTCCCCCCCCCTATTCTCTGATTCCCAGATAACGGTATGTTTCTCCCGCATTGCCGTCTTTTGCGATTTGTTTCAGGACTGCGAATACACCTTCCATATCTTCTACGCGCACGTCTCGCCCGCCAAGCCCATAGATGTAATTCACTGCCAAAGCATTAGACCTTGCCCGGTATAGTGCGGACATCACGTCTGCGCCGAGGGGACCTCCGTGGTTGGTATATCCCTCCGCACGGTCCATAACCGCAACTGCCTTGACTCCTTCCAGGGCTTCGGCAATTCCTTCCGCCGGAAATGGACGGTAAAGGCGGATTTTCAAAAGACCAACCTTTTCTCCCCGTTCCCGCAGGGCGTCAATGGCATCCTTTGTAGTGCCTGCCGCCGATCCAATCATGACCACCGCATACTCGGCATCCTCCATGCGGTACTCCTCGAACAGCCCGTACTCTCTTCCTGAAATCCCTGCAAATTCCTTCGCCACATCCAAAACAACCTGTTCCACATGCTTCATGCCTTCTGCCTGGTTACGCTTTGCTTCCATATAATAGTCCGTGATAGAATAAGGCCCCACCGCCATCGGACAATCTGGGTTCAGCAGATAATTCTCAGGCTCATATTCCCCGACAAATCTCTTTACCTCATCATCTTCCAGCAGTTCCATGTTTTCCACGGCATGGCTGGTAATGAAACCATCCTGGCAAACCATGATAGGAAGCCGCACGTCCTTGTGCTCAGAAATGCGGTATGCCTGTACCATGTTGTCATAGGCTTCCTGATTGTTCTCCGCATAGATTTGAATCCATCCGGCATCTCGCGCTCCCATACTGTCCGAATGATCACAGTTAATATTAATCGGCCCTGACAGAGCGCGGTTCACTAACGCCAATGCCAAAGGAAGGCGGTTGGACGCCGCTATGTATAACTCTTCCCACATATAGGCAAGCCCGCAGGAAGAGGTTGCCGTCAAGCTTCTGGCGCCTGCCGCCGACGCTCCGATTGCAGCGCTCATGGAGCTGTGCTCGCTCTCTACCGGAATAAATTCCGTATCCACCTGCCCATTTGCCACGAAGGACGCAAAATACTGGGGAATCTCCGTAGACGGGGTGATTGGGAACGCCGGGAATACATCCGGGTTAATCTGTCTTAATGCGATTGCAATCGCTTCATTTCCTGATAAACGGTCTCTTTTTGCCATCTCTTATTCCACCCCTTCCATCGTAATCGCACCGAACGGGCATGCCTTGACGCAGATGCCGCACCCCTTACAATGCCCATAATCGAATTCGCCTCGTTTGCCGTCTTTCACAGGGATGCAGCTGTCCGGGCAGACCGGCGTACACAGAAGACATTGTTTACATTTTTCTTCGATAAATACCGGCTTGTCTGTGGACCATTCACCTGTGTTGAACTCTTTGGACGTCCCTGCCCCGGCAATCACCATGCCTTCCGTCAGCTCTTTCCATGTTGCTTTTACACCTAATTTCCTGATATCCGTACTCATTACCGCACCTCCTCAAGGGCCATCTCAAGAGCCGCCATATTGCCATCGATAACCTCCGGCTTACTGGCAAACTTATGTGAAAAGGATGCCCGCATTTCTCTCAAGAATGTCTCTTCGTCCATAATTTCCGCTACTTTGACGATTGCCGCAAGGAGTGGTGTATTGGGGAAATATCTTCCCATCGCAGCCATGGATACCTTGTGGGCGTCGATGGTATATACCTTTCCTTCATAGCCTTTCAGGTGGGGGAGGATCTCCTCCTTGGGGCGGGATGTATTGACAAGGATCGCTCCATCTTTTTTCAATCCGCCAGTCACATCCACTGCTTCTAACAGCGATTCGTCTACGACTACCACATACTGGGGGGTATAGATATTGGAATGGACGCGGATCTGCCTGTCACTGATTCGGTTATACGCCGTAATCGGCGCACCCATACGCTCTGGGCCGTACTCCGGGAATCCCTGGACGTATTTCCCTGTCTGGAACGCCACGTCTGCAAGGAGCAGGGCTGCCGTCTTGGCGCCCTGGCCGCCCCTGCCGTGCCATCTGATTTCTGTAAGGTTACTCATCTTCCTTCTTCCTTTCCTTGTATTTTTCTTCCGGGTATGCTATTACCGAGTGAACTCTGTTTTTCTCACATCCACTATTGTACTTGAAGATTCGTCTGGTGTCTACAATGAATTACTATTTTTTACTTCCATCTCCGCTTTCGCCCCGCGCTCTCCATAGCGGCAGCTGCGCTTGCCGCGGCCAGAATCAGGCAGATACAGATTCTCCCTACCGTTCCATCCCCTGTCTTAGGCGACCTGGGCAATCTCGGCGGTTCTGGTTTCCTTACCAGCTTCACGGTCTGGTTCTGGTCTTCCATATCCTCATGGTCCGCAACCTCTTCCCCATTTCCCGTCATATAGAGCTTCTCGAACACAACCAGTTCCTTCTCTCCAAGCCCCTCGCTTGGGAAGGTAAAGTCTAACTCAATACTTCCCGTAGGTTTCTCTGCCTTGAAGACGCGTTCTGCAGTCACTGGCGTCCCGTCAATCATCAACGCCTCCCCTGCAGCCTTATCCATGAGTACGCCCACAACCTTATATTCCATGCCCTCAATCAGATTCTCATACTCTACCAGGTCCGTAACCGTCGCCATATCCCCAATCACCAGTTCTTTATCGCCGTCTGCCTTATCCTTCGCGTTCGTCTTGATTGTCGGGAAATAGATGCTCTGTTTCACCTCCTTCAAATCCTCATGGGCTGCGATAGGATGCTCCTCATACTCCAGTGTCTCGAAAATAACCGCCGTCTTTCCTGCAAGGGATGTCCCGCTCAGAGAAAACTCTACGGAAACCTCCCCTTGGGTTTCCTCTGCCACGAAGGACGCCTCTGCTGTGACCGCATTCCCGCCGTCGTCTTTCAGCGTCTCGCCTGTCTCCTGATCCATCAGGATTCCTTTCACCGTGTACTCATTTCCAACCACCACATTTGAATAAAAGATCTGATCCGTAACGCCAATCTCCCCGTCTGCCATCGACTGATGGGTCAGCGTCTCATCATCTGCCGCCTCTGTCCAGACTTTCGGGATATGGATGGTCTGCGCCTTATCTTCCAAATCTTTATGGACTGCAGCCGTCGTTTTCCGAAACCATGACTTCTCCATCGACAGCTCCTCGAACACGACGAATGTATGCCCTTCTAAGCCTTCCCCCGGGAAATGAAAGGTCAGTTCTACCGTACCCTCCTCTTCCTCCGGCACAAATTTCATATCTGCGCGAATCTTCTTTCCCTTGGCATCTAACGCCGGTTCCCCTGTCTCTTGGTCCATCAGCTCCCCGTAGAGATGATACCGGCGCCCGGGTATCAGGTGATGATAAGAAACCCTGTCCACCACCGTAACCTCCTTAGACGCATTCGTCAGATTCGTCCCTGTCTCGGGATTAAACGCCTGTGTCTGAATCTCCGGAAAATCAACCGTCTGCGCCTCATCCTCGATATCTGCATGAATCGCAATGCTCTTCTTCTCGGAAAATAATTCCTCAAACGCAACTGCCGTCTTTCCTGCAAGCAGACTCCCGTCAAATACAAACACTACGGTCACGTCTCCCTCTGTATCTTTCGCCGTAAATTCCTTCTTTGCCCGAATCTCCTTCCCTTGGGCATCCAACAACGGCTCTCCGTTTGACTTGTCCATCAACACTCCCTGTACCGTATACGTTTTCCCCGGAATCAGGTTCTCGTAATGCACCACATCTTCAATCGTCACCTGCTGCCCTGCATAGGAATTCCCTTTGCCAGTCTCCTTATCTGTCGCCGTGGTTTCAATAGACGGGAAATACACCGTCTGTCCCTCGTCCTTTACATCCTTATGCTCCGCCGCCAGTTTCCCGCTGCACAGCAGCTCTTCAAAGACAACCATTGTCTCTCCTGCAAGCCTGCTCCCGTTAAACCGGAATACCACTTCCGCACTTCCATCCTTCTTTGTCGGGGTAAATGCCGTCTGCGCCGTAATCGGTTTCCCGTCTGCATCTTCCGCCGCTTTCTTCGTCTCCTTGTCCACCAGTGTTCCTTTCAGCACATACTCCCTTCCCGGCAGAAGGTTCTCATACTTCACCACGTCAACCAACGTCACATCCCCATCTGCCCTTGAAATGTGTGACTTCGTGTCATTGTCCAAAACGGCAGTGCCAATCTTAGGGATGTAAATTGTCTGGGAATCGTCTGTGATGTCATGGTGGACGGCATATTCCTGATTATCTTTTTTCAGTGTCTCAAAGGCCACTAAGGTCTTCCCGGCAAGTTTCTTCCCCGGGAAAGTAAATACCACTTCCACCGTCCCGCTTGTCTCCTTTGCCGTAAAAGATGTCTCCGCCTCTACCTTACTTCCGTTATCGTCAAGGACGGCTTTCCCTGTCGCCTGATCCATCAGAATCCCAGTAATCTTATATTTGCGTCCGGCGCGCAGATTCTCATAAGACACCGTGTCCACAATGATCATTTCTTCCTCTGCTGCCGCCATCTGGCTGCCGCTCTTCTGGTCAGCCGCGCTCGTTGCGATGGCAGGAAAATGGATGGTCTGGGAATCGTCGTTGATGTCCGCATGCTCCGCCAGCTTTTCATCTCCCAGATACAATTTTTCATAGATTACAACGTCATTTCCCGCAAGCCCTGAGGCGTCAAAGGTAAATTCCACCTCAACCTCTCCGTTGGAATCCTTAGGGATGAACGTCTTTGTCACCGTAACGGGATTTCCTTCTCTGTCCGTGACCTTAACTCCCGTCGTCCGGTTCATCAGCGTCCCTTCCAGACGGTAGGTCTTCTCTTTCTGCAAGCCGATATAAGTAACCCGGTCAATCAACGTCACATCATCCGCCAAAGCATAGTGTGTTCCTGTCGCCTCATCTCTTGCCGCGGTCTCGATTGCAACATCCGCATTTTCCACATTTCCCAGACTGACGATATAGTTTGCCCGGGTGATGGTAAATGAACCGGAATAGAGAAATTTTCCTTCATTGGCTGCACACTTTAGTTCTTCGATGGTATAGGTGTCATAGGGCAGCGCTCCCACGCTGTCATCCACGGGGACGCTCCCGCCATCCCTGCCAAGCCCAAACCACAGACCGTCTCCCGCCTGGCCGCCGTTGGTCCGATGGCTGTGGGCGGCGTATGCGGTACTGGAAGAATAATGTCCGTTCTCGTCCGTCATGACGACGTGGGATTCCTTTGTTGTCTTTGACGTAATCCGAAAAGGCACGCCGGCAATGGGACGCTGGGTATTCTTGTCAATCTTCGTCAGTTCAAAATCCCCTCGGATCACACTGTCCGCAACCCGGTACTCTGTACCATCCTCCACCATGCCCTGGCTTCCGTCCTGGATAATCCGGGCGACATGGACTTTTTCCGCCGTCCCGCCGGCGCCTTCACCATTCAGGTAAAGACTGTCAAGCTGGTATCCCGCCGGCGCCTGTATCTCTTCGACGCTGATTGTCCCCAGGGGCAGCATAATCTCCCCTCCAATCTGGTAAAATGCATCTCCGGAAATTTTATCAGGTTTTTGTATACTTGCCGCCTTTGCCTCAAACCCTTTTCCTGCCACTGGCTCCCCGGCTTTGACGACCCACGACCTTGTTGCTGATGCCGGAAGATTCTCCTTCGTGTAATGCCCGCCGTAGAAATTTACCCGGAACTGCGTGTTTGCAAGCGTTGCCGCCCCCAACGCCGCTGTTTCCCTGGATTCCCGGTCAACCTTATAAATAATGACCGGGGGTGCGTAAATCGGTTCGTCGCTGACGTTCAATTCTGCCGTCTGTCCTGCCGAGACTTGTATCGGATACACTTCCGGATCTGACATAGAAAACATAGGTGTTTGTGGAGTAGGTGTAAGAGCTATAGGGGGTGATTTTCACATAATAAGTCCCGGCGTCTAAACTTGCCGTGTCCGAGTTCCCGGACACATCCGTAGTCAGGACTGCTGCTTGCTGTGTACACCCGCTGTCACGGAACACGCCGTACTGTGCCCCCGCAAGGCTGTAGCAACTGTTCCCGTCCGTAATCTCTGTGTTTGCCGAAGTCTTCTTTAATCTGGCAGAACCGGTGGGATTCTTTTCAAGCCACACAATATCCTGGACATCTGCCGCTCCTGTGTATGCCACATAGGCCCGGTACTGTTTTAGGTAATCCTGAAAAACTCCATAGGAAGGGTCTGCCGGATTCTGGGATAACTGGTTCAGCACATCCGCCATATTCCGCACTCCTGCCGCCATGGATGTTGACAGGCCTTTTAAGGAGCCCATATACAGATATCCAATCAAGGCATGGGCGTAGGCATAGACATTATTGTCCTTCTCGTTATAAATGTTCCTTCCATAATCCTGATACAGTTTCGGTACGCCTCCGGGCGCTATCAGAAGCGCCGCCTTAATCATATCATTGTCAAGCTCTGAGACACGGTATGTCCCATTGGGTGTATTCAGGTTCGGCTGCGCACAGTACCCCAAAAACTGTCCCTCGCTGGTCGTTACCGTGAACTCACAGGTTCCCCAGCTTCCATAGCTGTGCGCAGTACCGGGACGGATTACCACATCCGAACCTGCTGCAGACCGAAACTTCCGCACTCCGGTTTCCCCAATCAGACGGGCGTTCTTCCCGGTATCTGTCCTGCCGCTGTCCTTCCCCCACACATACCCTTTTTGGGGGAAATGATACTCCGTTTCCAGATTCTCCCCATCGCTTCCTTCCCTAATAGTCTCTTCCCCGGAGGCTCCCTCTAAGGTTCCTTCGTCGGCTTCGTCTGCCAACCGGAAATCAACGCAGACAATCACAGGCTGATTTCCCATCACAAAAGAATACTTATCCTGCCCTTCTTTTACGGCTTCCGGCGATATCTCTTCTTCTGTCACGGCATCCAGAATCCGAATGTTCTCTACGCAAAATCCTTTATCCGGATCTATCTCCAATGCAACCTTATCCCCTGTACGGTACGCCTTTGTCTCCTCGTCCGTATCTTCTCCTGAACTTGCCAAACTGTCCCCGTCTTGCCCTGTATTCTTATCTTCGTCTGAACTTACAAACCTAACCCTGCCATGCTCCGTCTGCGCAAGCCGGACTGTCCATTCCTCCTGCCCCGTTTCCGAAGCGGAAACATTCCCCACATCATTTTGCAAAGCCAGCAAACAGATTACAAATACCAGCAAAATGGAAATTCCTCTCTTCATTCTTCCCATATTCTGTTCTCCTTTCCGAATTCCGATGATTCTTCCGGAAACCCTATCCATAAAGCATTTCCGGGTATAATGACATCCGGGCACATAACCGCATGCCCGCCCCGAAACCTGTGCATATCAATGGCAAGATGTTATTTGCCTGCCATCAAGCTCTGTTATCCGATATTTCGTTTTCCGGAACCTCACACCTCCTTCCTTAATCTGTGCCGGCTGGTTCACTCAATCATACCCAAGGGGCATGCATTACGGTGTGCCCTTGGGGTATACCTTATTGGACGAAGTCCACCCGCCCCGCAAGGGGCATGCATTACGGTGTGCCCTTTGGGTATTCATTCAGGGATTCGTTACATGAATACGCTTGAATCTTAGATTGATAGAATGTAAGACATTATTACAGAAATGAAAAAAGAATGTCTGACAATAAAAGTTAGGGTAAACTTGGATAATGATAATAAATGAACCATATGATACATCTCATGGAAAACAAAAGAATAAATCAGAACTCTTCGTGTCGCTTAGGACGATTGCCCTGTAGACAGCCCGATACTGTCCGCAACAATGTTTCGTTAGATACATTATAACAAAATAATCCAGTCTGTCAAGGGGGGACTTTGATTCCAAATCATAAAAAACAATGGGGGTGCCGGGAAATCCTAACACCCACATTCATCTCATAAGGTTGTACGGCTGATTCTCAAATCTTGTCTCCATAGCTTCTCCAATCATCTTCCAGCATGACATAGCAGTAAAGACCTGCCTCGTTGCCTTGCTTATCCCTGGTCTGGCTTGGCAAAATACCTTCAAGCCGCATTCCCAACTTCTGCATCAGACCGACGGATTTCACGGGGTCGATTGCTTCGGCAAATATCTTGTGGGCATTTAGTTCTCTAAAAGCATAGCCAATCACGGCCTTACAAGACTCATAGGCATAACCCTGCCGCCAAAAGCTGCGGTTGTAAATCCAGCCCATTTCATATACACCCTCGTTAAGCTCATTGAATAGGATGTATCCTATCAGTTTGCCGCTTTCCTTATGGATCGCCGCCACCGCGCCTTTCCTGCCAATGCAGAAAGAAGTCAGAAAATCCTTCGTTTTCTCAAAATCATATGCCGGTTCGCAGTTTGCCATTGTTTCATCATCACCTAAGATGTCGTGGAGTGCCACGGCGTCTTCCGGTGTAAATTCACGAATGATCATCCGTGTAGTTTCTATGTACATATCATCTGTCCTTCAATAGTGTCTTATGCCCTTTCTCATCAGGCTGCCATATTTCCTGTGCCACTGCTTTTGCCGCAACAATATCGACCCCGGTCCCCACGATATTTTCAACAATCACGTCTCCTATACGGATTGGCGCTTTCGCTTCTACATCCTTTAATGCCCGCACACACTCAAGGACTTTTCTCTTAGGAATATCTTCTCTCGTCTTGACCGGCACCATCCGCGCAGCCCCGCCGGACACCTTCACCGTTGTCGTCACAATCCTTGTGGGGTTCGTCAGCTCTTTTCTGGCATAAGCCTCCCCGCGCCTGCATGTGTTCCCGGACACGCCAAGAATCTCCCCTTCTTCCATCGCAACGTTAAGCATGCATCCCATAGGGCAGTTAATACAGATTAGATTTTTCTCTTCCATCGCTCTTATGCCTCCTCTATCTTCACATGAATTGCCTCTAAGGTAGGATATTCCATAAGCTGCTCTTTCGTAAGCACAACCTCCTCCATCTCGCCCGGGGCGGCCACCGCCTTTTTCTTGTGGATTATCCTGTCTTTTCCAAAATAAACGCTGACATAGCAATCTTTGTATACGCTTCCTACGCGGAAACGTACGGTCAGCCGTTCATCCATGCGCTTGACACAGATTGTTTCCGGGACTGTGTAACGTACTCCTTCTCCCGCAGCCAAACGAATCTTTCTGTTATCTCCCCCCGCCGCCTTCTTCTCCTGCACGTACTTCGCCGCGTTTTTCCCCGCAGCCTTCGCCTCCTCCGAAACGAAATCTACCAAATCATGCACATGGAGTACATTTCCGCATGCAAATACACCCTCAATATTCGTCTCAAGGCTTTCATCCACCCTTGGCCCGGATGTGACCGGGTTCAGCTCCACGCCCATGCCGCCGGAAAGCTCATTTTCCGGAATCAAGCCTACAGAGAGCAGAAGCGTATCGCAGGGATAGAATTCCTTTGTGCCGGGAATCGGCTTTCCCTTTCCGTCAACCTTTGCAAGGGTGACTCCCTCAACCCGTTCCTTCCCCTTGATATCCACTACCGTATGGCTCAGCCTGAGGGGAATTCCATAATCGTCCAGACATTGGACGATATTCCGTTTCAAACCGCCGGAATAAGGCATCAGCTCCGCGACCACCTTCACGTTCGCCCCTTCCAGCGTCATCCTCCTTGCCATAATCAGCCCGATATCGCCGGAGCCAAGGATGACAACCTCCCTTCCCGGCAGATACCCCTCCATATTCACAAGACGCTGTGCCGTTCCTGCCGAAAAGATTCCTGCCGGACGGTATCCCGGGATGTTCAGCGCCCCCCTTGGACGCTCCCGGCATCCCATGGCAAGGATGACTGCCTTCGCCTGAATCTCAAACAGTCCGTCTTCCCGGTTCATCGCCGTCACAACCTTCCCGCGGCTTATGTCCATGACCATGGTATTTAACCGATATTCAATACCCAAGCCCTTCACCGCGTCAATAAACCGCCCTGCATACTCAGGTCCCGTCAACTCTTCTTTAAAAGTATGCAATCCGAAACCGTTATGGATACATTGGTTCAAGATTCCTCCAAGCTCCTTGTCACGTTCCAGAATGACAATCCTTTGGACTCCGTTTTCCCTTGCCGAGACTGCAGCCGCAAGTCCGGCCGGGCCGCCCCCGATAACCACAATATCATAATTTTCCATATCGATGCCTCCTCACAACTTAAAATACATCCTTATTCGTCCCGACAGCCAGATAAGAATTCCCGCCGGATTTCGTCACTTCCCGGATATCCATCTTCCACTCCCTTGCAAGAATCTCCATCGTCCTCGGAGAACAGAACCCTGACTGACAGCGCCCCATGCCTGCCCTCGTCCTGCGTTTCACCCCGTCTAAGGACTTTGCGCCAAGGGGACGCCGTATGGCGTCGATAATCTCTCCCTCTGTGACCATCTCGCAGCGGCAGATGATATTCCCATACGCCGGATTCTCCCGAATCAACGCCGTCCGCTCTTCCTTAGACAGCGTTTCCGGTTTCAGGACTCCCTTTCTTGTGGCGATGAAGCGCTCTTTTTCCTGAAGTCCCAGTCTCTCCCGCAGCATCCCGGCAATCCGTTCCCCAATCGCCGGACAGCTCGTAAGCCCAGGAGACTCAATTCCCGCACAGTCAATAAATCCCGGTGCATCCTCTAACTCTTCTATGATAAATTCATCCCCGTCTTCATGCGCCCGCAATCCTGCAAATGAGGTAATCACCTGACGCATAGGGATATTTTTCACGTTCATCCCCGCCTTACCAAGCACCTGAGCGATTCCATCCCGGGTCGTGTTCGTCCCCTCTTTGTCCTGAATGTCAACCGCCGTCGGTCCCAGAAGCAGATTGCCGTGAACCGTCGGTGTGACCAGAATCCCCTTACCAAATTCCCCCGGCAGCGTAAATATGGTACTTTTCACATGGTTTCCGGCACACTTATCCAACAGGCAGTAATCTCCCCGCCTTGGCGTAATGTGAATCTTGCGTTTGCTGACCATATTGTGGATTCTGTCTGCGTAGACCCCCGCCGCATTCACCACATATTTTGCAAAATAGACGCCTTGGCCCGTCAGTATCCGGTAACCACCCTCCTGCTTCCCAATCCCCGTCACTTCCGTACGGAAATGGAATTCCACTCCGTTCATGCTGGCATTTTCCGCAAGGGCGATATTCAATTCAAAGGGACATATGATTCCCCCCGTGGGCGCATAAAGCGCCGCATACACGTCCTCCGAAAGATTTGGTTCTTTTTCTAAGGCCTCATCCCGGTTCAGGATACGGAGTCCTTTCACGCCGTTGGCAACCCCTCTGCCATACAACGCCTCAAGCCTTGGCAGATCCTCTTTGTTCTGGCAGGCTACCAGCGAACCATTGCGGATAAAAGGAATATCAAGCTCCTGAGCCAGCGATTCCATCATCTCATTCCCCCGCAGGTTCATCTTTGCTTTCAGGGAGCCGGTTGGCGCGTCGTACCCTGCATGGACAATCCCGCTGTTCGCCTTGGACGTCCCGCAGCAAACGTCCTCTTCCTTTTCCAACACACACACATTTACCTTATAACGGGACAGTTCCCTTGCCGCCGCACAGCCGGACACTCCCCCGCCTATAATGATTACATCATATCGATACATAAGTAAGCCTCCTTCTCATCCTAAAATCTGCTATCCAATCCATTTACCATAAGGCATCCCTGCCCCTGCAGGCGTCAGGTACAAAAAGAGCAAGACAATAAACGCATATCTCTCAATGCGTCCATTGCCCTGCTCTTCTCTCCTGCAAATCCTCTATTCAAAAATATAATTACATTTCCTGTTCTTCCTTTGCCCATCCATAGGCATACTTAACCGCCTTGTTCCACCCGAGTATCTTCTTCGCCCGCCGCTCTTCCGGAATGGACGGCTCAAATTTCCGGTCGATTGCCCAGTTCTTATGCACTTCTTCCTTGCTCTTCCAGTATCCCACCGCAAGGCCCGCCAGATACGCCGCGCCCATTGCCGTCGTCTCTACGCACTGGGGACGCTGTACAGGGGCGTTGATGATGTCCGCCTGGGTCTGCATGAGGAAATCATTGGCGCTGGCGCCGCCGTCTACCTTCAGGGACGCCAGTGAAATGCCGGAATCTGCCTTCATCGCCGTCAGCACGTCGTTGACCTGATAAGCCAGTGATTCCAGCGTCGCGCGGATAATGTGGTACTTGTTCACCCCGCGGGTAATCCCGACGATGGTTCCTCTGGCGTACTGATCCCAGTGAGGCGCTCCAAGCCCTGTGAACGCAGGAACCACATAACAGCCGTTGGTATCCTTTACCTTCTTTGCCATATACTCAGAATCCATGGCAGAATCTATCAGGCGCATCTCATCCCGCAGCCATTGGACTGCCGCCCCGGCAACGAAAATCGACCCCTCAAGGGCATAATTGACTTTCCCGTCCAGTCCCCACGCTATGGTCGTCACCAGCCCATTCTTGGAGAACACCGGCTTTTCACCTGTGTTCATCAGCAGGAAACACCCTGTGCCGTATGTATTCTTTGCTTCGCCCGCCGTAAAACAGGTCTGCCCGAACAGCGCCGACTGCTGGTCGCCGGCAGCCCCAGCAATCGGAATCGCGCCTCCAAAGAAGGACGGGTCTGCCTCACCGTAGATGTAACTGGACGGCTTCGCCTCCGGCAGCATGCATCTTGGAATCGTTAGTTCTTCTAAAATCTCGTCGTCCCATTCCAACGTGTTAATGTTAAAAAGCATGGTGCGGGACGCATTGGAGTAGTCCGTCACATGGACTTTGCCCTTGGTAAGCTTCCATATCAGCCAAGTCTCTACCGTTCCGAAGAGGAGTTCCCCTTTCTCGGCTCTCTCCCTTGCGCCTTCCACATGATCCAGAATCCATTTTACCTTCGTCCCGGCAAAATAAGCGTCAATCACTAATCCCGTCTTCTCACGGAACTTATCCGTCAATCCCTTTTCTTTCAGGGAATCGCAATACTCGGACGTTCTCCTGCACTGCCACACAATTGCATGGCAGACCGGCTCTCCGGTATTCTTGTCCCACACGATTGCCGTCTCCCGCTGGTTTGTGATTCCAATCGCGGCAATATCCGAAGCAGACGCCCCTATCATACTCATAGCCTCCACGGCTACCCCCATCTGGCTCGCCCAGATTTCGTCTGCATCGTGCTCTACCCAGCCCGGCTTGGGGAAATACTGCTTGAATTCCCGCTGCGCGACGCTGCACATCTTCCCTTCCTCGTTGAAAAGAATACATCTGTTGCTCGTGGTCCCGGCGTCTAACGCCATTACATACTTCGCCATCCTCACACCCTCCTAAAAACCATTTTATCCTGTTTACATCCGCCATACGCCTCGGTTCGTCGTGGATACCGCTATCGCACCGGCAGACAGCGCGCCCACCACGTCCTCTTTATCGGTAATCAGCCCGCCGGCAATGATTGGAGTCCTGGAAATCTTACAGATCTCCCTGATTACTTTCGGCATGATTCCCGGAAGCACCTCGATAAAGTCCGGCCTAATCCCATGCTGCTGATTCCGTATATTCTCTAAAGCCATAGAATCGATAAGAAAATACCGAAGCACCGTACACAGCGAAAGCTCCTTCCCTCTTCTAACCAGCGCCGGCTTCGTCGTAATAATCCCGTCCGCTTCCGTATACTGCCGGATATAGTCCACCGCTACCTCTTTGGCGCCTAATCCCGTGATAAGGTCTATATGGACGAACGCCATCCTGCCCGACGCTTTCACCCTGTCCACAATGTCTCTAATCGAACAAATGTCCCCAAACAGAATAAAGACTACCTTGATATCTTCCAGCCCGCAGCACTCTTCCAGCCCTTCTCTATCCTTTGCTGCGGCCACGACGGGATTACTCTCGATTGCATCGTAATACTTTCTGTCCATCCCTTTTCCCTCTATTATATTCCTTATTTATCCCTTATCTTAACGGACGATGTCCGCCTGCCTAGGACATCCCCATCCTATGGCAGAATATAAGAAAAGAGCAAACTAAATAACAACATTTCTGTCGTAATGATTCGCTCTCCCATCTCAATCCGTTTATGAAACTGATATCACTATACCATATTGCTGCCAGTAAATCAATCCCAGTATCACAAACAACTCAACAATATTTTTTATCGTCCTACCCATACCTGCTCTCCTTCCATCTGTATCCCATATTCCTCCTGCAGCTTTTGGAACTCTTCATTCTCCAAAATCCCCGGCGTCTGACGGATATATTCTTGTATGGCCTGCCCGCACTGGTCACGCTCTAGAGATGTATCCTGACACATCAGCCGGATATGCATGACTGCAAGCCTTTCCGCCCCGCCAAGTTCCCCGATTCCCCGGACACAAGTCTCTGCCGCCTTCTCCTTCTGCCCGCGTTCTTCATATAGTATGGCAATCTTCTCATAAGCCCAAGCCATATATTCTGAAATCTCTTCCGCCTCTTCCCCTCTGCCGTCTGCCTGCTCTATATACGGCCTGCCAAGACGCAGGATGGCTTTGGCCGCCTGTTCCGTATCAAGCAATGCATAGCCTTTCATCAGACAACGACAATACTGCCCGGTAGTATCTTGAAAAGCCTCGTCTTCCAACCGAAGCAGGCTTGCTTCTAATGTCTCCGGCTCCTTTACTCCCTGGAAAAGCGCTTCTGCTATCTCCTTCAAATCCCTTGCCGGAATATACTCCTCAATCTTGTCCAGATAATACAGGCTCTTCTCATAGTCCTCCAAATCCAGAATGTACGCTAACGCAACCTCCATATATGCCTCGCCGCTGTCTCCAGCCAATAATTTCGTCCGAAAGCCCGTCTCCCCTTCCTGCAATCCATAATCCTGTAAACTGACGCCCTCCGGTCCGCTGACATCCTCCCATCCCCCAAAAGTCCCGGTTTCCTGAAGTTTCCACGCTGCCCCAAGGATGGCAGCCGCCCCTAAAGCCATAAGGAGGCGTTTCCGAAATGTAGGCGAATATTCTGTTTTTTTCTTATATTGTGGGATATTCCTTCGGATATCTGCCGCACTTTGATAAGATGATTTTGATTGATAATTCAGACATTTTGAAATGATTCTGAGAAACCGCCTTTCCTCCCGCCCGTTAAGCGGAGGGTTCGGCGCAGATGCGGCAAGGAGATACTGAAACGTCTTCCCAAGCCCATAGATGTCAATCTCTGCATTTCCTCTCTGGTAGTAGGCTTCTTCTTTGGGAAGGAAATTCTCCCTGACAACGCGCCTCTGCATGAACCTAAGCCTTTTTTCATTGGAACCTGCTTCTAAATCCAGAAAATATAGCTTCCTCTCGTCCGTAACCACTATGCTGTAGGGGTTCACATACTGATAATAGGGCTTTTTCCGGCATTTATGTATCATGCCAAGCTGATTTGCCGCCTCCCTCATCAGGGAAAAAAGCTGCTCTTTCGTAATATCCGGACAGGCTTTTAACCATCCCGCAAGTATTCTGCCTTCCACATACTCGGAACTGATATAGCAAGTCTGCCCATGTTCAATCAGACGCAATACGTCAAACCCTTCTCTTCCTGTCACATACACCACCTCTTTTTCAATTTTAATCACTTGATATCTTTATCTTTGGAATAGGCACGTGAAAACTTAGGATGAACTGAAATCGTAATTCTTTAAGAATATTAGAATAATTCTATACTACTTGATTTTCCGCAAAATTGCAAGTACATTTTGGAAATTAAAGGAGCGTCGGTTAAAATATGAAAATAATGTGTGATACGAAAAACCGCCGCACATATCCCGTGCAGCGGTCTTTTTACTACTCTACATTCCCTTTTTTCTGTCTATAGCTCAGCTCTCTCGGCGTATACAGATGTCTCGGGATACCGTCTACCATGACTGGTGAAACATCGCCCTGAATCAGCGGCCTTACATAGGAAATGAACTCGCTGGTCACGTATGTTCCTTCCTCGTTCACCCACTCTCTCGGAACAAGCTTCTCATCGTTGGCAATCTTATGGACATCCTTCACTTCCGTCCCGCACTGATACGGATCGTCAGACAATCTCTGCAGTACCACCATCTTACCGGTATCTCCCTCGTCAGCCGCCTTCACAGCCGCACCGCCGACCTGATAAGCCTCCAGAATATCTACACGGGACGCCGCATGTGACGCAGAACGCTGCAGCGTGCTAAGCTCGATTGCACGGGTCTTGCATCCAAGCTCTCCGGCGATAAAGCTTGCCAGATAAGACGCCGTTCCTGACAACTGCTTGTGTCCGAACGCATCCACGAAGTCAATATTATTGCCAAGCTCACATACATAAGTGCCATCCTCGGTACGGATTCCTTCTGATACCGCGACCACGATAGATGTCTTCTTCTCTAACAGATCTTTTACCCTTCTGCCAAAAGCCTGCAGATCGAACTTCGTCTCCGGCAGATAAATCAAATCCGGGCCTTCGCAGTCCTCACCTTCGGACAATGCTGCCGAACCGGTCAGCCATCCTGCGTTACGTCCCATAATCTCTACAATCGTAACAATTCCGTTCTCCGTCTCCAGACAGAAACTATCACGGATAATCTCCTTCATAGAAGTACCGATATACTTCGCAGCGCTTCCATATCCAGGCGTATGGTCAGTCAGCGCAAGGTCGTTATCAATCGTCTTCGGGCATCCGATAAATCTGGTGGAAAATCCCGTAATGATTGCATAATCAGACAGCTTCTTAATCGTATCCATGGAGTCATTCCCGCCGATATAGATAAACGCCTCAATATCCAGCTTCTCCAGAATCTCGAAAATCTTGTCATAAACCTCGCGGTTCTCATGAATCTCCGGAAGTTTATAACGGCAAGAACCTAAAAATGCCGCCGGAGTCCTCTTCAAAAGCTCCACATCCAGTTCTGTCTTGATATGGTCAGCCAGGTCAATATAATTCTCCTCCAACAATCCCTGTACGCCGTGAAGCATACCGTATACCTTCTGCGCCCCACGATCCTTTGCAGTACGGTAAACGCCCGCAAGACTTGAGTTAATCGCCGCTGTCGGTCCCCCAGACTGCCCTACAATAACATTTCTCTTCATAGTCCCATATTCCTTTCTCTCTTATAAATTCTGACGATATTACCATCTTAATATATTCTGATGTAATTGTCCACAAAAAATCTAAGCTAAAATTGCCAAAGCCGCATTACTGCTGCTCTTTAACCGCATTCTGCGCAAAAATATACCCTTTCATACATCCATTGCCCGTAACCTCGGCTACCTCGCCGTCTTCCATCTCGACTTCCATCTCGCACTGGTTGCGGCAGACTTCACATGCAATCTTTCTCTTCTCCATCCACGGACTCCTCCTTTCAGGAAGTGTATAAATCAGGCTTCATCATCCCCGATACATCAAGCCCCATATCGTCATTGTACGATAAAAGTCCTTACAGAGAAACTGCAAGGACTTTTAGCGTGGGCGAGAGGATTCGAACCCCCGACCTTCTGGTCCGTAGCCAGACGCTCTATCCAGCTGAGCTACGCCCACATATTAACAATCTGTTTACAACGATATTTATTATATATCAGTTGTCCCAGATTGTCAATAGGCTTTTCGCATTTATTTTACAGCGTGTCTATAAATCTCAGGAATGCATGACGCCCTTCCTCCGTACACTTATAGACGCCTGCGTCCTCCAGCACATGGGTAAATGTAATGCCGATTTCTTCTTTCAGCACATCCATCACATTCTCCCTATTGATGCCGTCATACTTAGGCAGGAATGCTTCCGCCCAATCCGCATGCTTTTCAATCTTCTCATTGCTTCGGATATCCTTGCCATCCACCAGATAATCTGCCAGAATCTCCATCTCTTCCTTCAGCCTTGCAGGCAGCACCGCAAGCCCCATGACCTCAATCAGTCCGATATTCTCTTTCTTGATGTTATGGTACTGGGCATGAGGATGATAAACCCCCAGCGGATGCTCTTCTGTCGTGATATTATTCCTAAGCGTCAGGTCAAGCTCGTATGTATCTCCTACTTTCCTTGCAATCGGCGTAATCGTATTGTGGGGTTCCCCGTCCGTCTCTGCGAAAATAAATGCGTCCTCGTCCGTATATCCCCTCCAGGCGCCCAGAACATGGTCTGCAAGATCTATCAGCCGCTTCTCATCCTGATTCCTAATTCGCAGCACAGACAGCGGCCATTTCACGATTCCTGCCTCCACGTCCTCGTATCCCGGAATCGTCACAGACTTCTCAATAGGCGCCTTTGCCATGGCAAACGTATAGTTTCCGCCCTGGAAATGGTCATGGCTTAAAATAGAGCCTCCCACAATTGGAAGATCCGCATTGGATCCAAGGAAGTAATGAGGGAACTGCTTAATAAAATCAAACAGCTTGGTAAACGCCGCCCGATCTATCTTCATCGGGACATGCTGCCCGTTAAATACGATGCAGTGTTCATTATAGTACACATACGGAGAATACTGGAATCCCCATTTGCTGTCGTTAATCGTGACAGGGATAATCCGGTGGTTCTCCCTCGCCGGATGGTTCAGGCGTCCGGCGTATCCTTCGTTCTCCATGCACAAAAGACACTTAGGGTAACTGCTCGCCTTGGCATGTTTCGCCGCCGCGATTGCTTTAGGGTCCTTCTCCGGCTTTGACAGGTTGATGGTAATATCAATCTCGCCGTAAGGGGAATCCACTTTCCATTTCATATCTTTTTTTACGCGGTAACGGCGGATATAGTCGCTGTCCTGGCTCAGTTTGTAATAGTAATCCGTCGCCTCCTTAGGGGACGCCTTATATTTTTCCGCAAATGCCGCCTGTACCTGTGCCGGCCTTGGGACAAGGCAGTTCATTAACTTCGTGTCAAATAAATCCCGGTATCCAATGCTGTCCTCGATAATGCCGCGCTTTACCGCTTCATCCAGAAGCTCCTTTAACACAGATTCCAACTCGATCTCGTCCGTGTCTAACGCAGCATCTTCATAGTCGTCTTCATGGAACATTTCCAGCAGGAGATTCGTCGTATAGATTCGCTCCTCCTCAGGGGTTAAGCCAGTCTGAATGCCGTATTCTACTAATTTTTTGATATTTTCACTTAACATTTTCTCTTCTCCTTATCATGAAACACCTTTGGGGTATCCCTTATCGGACGCTCGTCCGTCTGCCCCGGCAAGGGTATGCATCACGGGATGCCCTTAGGTTTTCCCTTATTGGAACACTTAAATTACACTTGCGCCGTCCCCGATATCTACAACATAGAACTCCGCGTCATGCCCTACCTTCTCTCTGTATGCCTTCCCAATCTCGCTGACAAACGTATCCACAGCGTCATTCTTCACGATGCTGACGGTACAGCCGCCGAAACCGCCGCCCGTGATACGAGAGCCAAGCACGCCTGGCATCGCCTGGGCAAGATCCACAAGGATGTCAATCTCTTCACAGGAAACCTCATAGTCATACCGCAGGGATTCGTGGGATGCGTTCATCAGCTTTCCGAACAGCTCTACATCCTGGTTCTTCAACGCCTCAACGGCACGAATCGTCCTCTGGTTCTCATAGACGGCATGTTTTGCCCGTCTCTGCCGGACAGCATCCTTAATTGCGTCCTTATGCTCCTCGTACGCTTCCTCTGACAATTCTCCAAGGGAAGAAATATTTGTCACGGCCTTTAGCTCTTTCAGAGCCGTCTCACATTCATTTCTCCGGTCATTATACGCAGAGTCCACCAAACTGTGCTTTACCTTGCTGTTGGTAATTACAATCTTCGCGTCTTCAAGCGCTACCGGCGCATACTCATAATGAAGCGTATTGGTATCCAGGAAAATGGCGTGGTCCTTCTTGCCCATTGCGCAGGCAAACTGATCCATAATCCCGCAGTTGCAGCCATTGAAATTATTTTCCGAATCCTGGCCGATCAGCGCGATATCCACCATGGACACATCATCAAACCCAAATGTATCCTTCAATATGATTCCTGTCAGCACCTCAAGCGATGCGGAAGAAGACAGTCCGGAGCCGTTGGGGATATTTCCGTAAATCAGGATATCCAGGCCGTGCGCCAGCTTATATCCCCGTTTCTCGAACGCCCACATCACGCCTTTGGGATAATTCGTCCAATTCGCCTTCGGGTCCGGAACCAGCTCGTCAAGGCTCGTCTCAATGACACCCAGCTTGTCAAAATTCGCAGAGTAGAACCTGAGTTTCCTGTCATCTCTGTTCCTTACGATTCCATATGTTCCTAATGTCAACGCACAGGGAAATACATGCCCCCCATTATAATCTGTGTGTTCTCCGATCAGATTCACACGCCCCGGCGCAAAGTAAGCCCTGATTTCACCTTCCCCTTTGTATAGATCCTGGAACTGCTGAATTAATTTCTCCTTCATCATCGTATCCTCCGTTTTTGTTTTTTGCCAATTTTTCGTGCAAATGGACTGCCTGTTCCCCGCCATCTGCAAAGCCGGCTTCAAATGCCGGCATTCTCTGGCTTTGCTTGCATATCTGCCCTATTTGTTTTATAATTATAATGAGATTTGCCAAGGGATACAATAAGAATATTTGATAATATTATCAATATATTGAGGAAATGAGGTTTTGCTATGAAGCTGCAAACAGAAAAAGACCAGAAAGAAATCAAAAAACACGGGAACTATGAATTTCCGGTCCACGTAAGCCTCGAGAAGATTCAGGCATACGAACAGAATTCATTTCCCTGGCACTGGCATCCGGAAATCGAGTTTACATGGGTCATGTCCGGGCAAATCGAATATTTTGTGAACAATGAGAAGAACCTGCTTTCTCAGGGGGAAGGCTTGTTCTGCAACAGCAACGCCCTCCATTCCGGCTATATGGTAGAGCAGAAGGACTGTAACTATCTGTCCGTCACCTTCCATCCCAGATTCATTTACGGGTACGAGAATAGCCTGCTCCAGACGAAATATGTGGATTTTATCACTGCCAACGAGAGCTGGCATTCCTTAAAACTCCAAAAAGACGTGGAATGGCATCAGAATGTGATTGGACAGCTCCAAAAGATTTACCGAATGTCGCAGAATCCGCCGGCGGACTATGAATTGCAGGTGCATCTCATCCTCGCCGGCATCTGGCAAAGCCTATACCGATATTACTGTTCCCTTCCCGTCAGCGAACAGCAGCCCCAGAAGCATCTGGCAAGGCTGAAAGAAATCCTTTCCTATATTCAGGCTCATTATACACAGGAGTTGACGTTAGATGAAATCTCGGAGCATGTGAACATCTGCAAAAGCGAATGCTGCCGTTTTTTTAAGAAATATATGAAAATGACGATCTTTGACTATATCCTGTTCCTGCGTGTGCAGAGCAGCCTTTCGCTTCTGCGGGAGGGGGAGAGCGTTACGAAGACTTCCGTCATGACAGGATTCTCCACCCCCGCGTATTACGGGCAGATATTTAAGCGGTACATGGGATGCTCCCCCAGCCGTTACCGGAAGGAGCATATGCGTATACCCTCTTAATTTTAGCAAAAGAGAGAGGATTACCCTCTCTCTAATGTTTATATCTATTCATCACTCAAATCAATCTCTATCTTTTCGACCGAAATTTCCTCCAGATACTCCACAAGCTGATCCTGAAATGTCTCGTCGTATAATTTTTCCTGTATCTCCATATATGCCTCGTCCGTCTCGGCACGGAAATAGTAAATCGTAATTTTCGACACATTGTACCGTTCTGCTGAAAATGTCCAAACTTTATCAATGATGTGCCTGCCGTCCGCATCCAACATGACGCTTTGGAGTTCTTCATAGCTCCCACTCTCCCGGCTGTCATCATGGACAGTATCTACATATACCTCTGTAGGTGTCATAGTCACTGATTTGATAATCTCTCCGTTCGGCGCACTTTTATTGACCTCAACCACTTTTATCTGTGACCGGTCAACCGTCACGTCCGTCTTGAATTCCCATGTTCCTTCCTTGGAATAATACTGATTCCGTATCCCGCTCACTTTTAACTTCCACTGAAATGTATCCGGAACCGTATATCTTACAATCGGGCTGACCCAAAAAGGAATATAGATTGCCCCGACGAAGGTATGCTCATCCACATATTCTCCCCTCATCTCAATAGGCGTCCATTCATCCTCACTGCCGGAAGGAGTCATAAAATCAAAATCCTGCTCCACGTCAAGCTCCATTCGATACCCGATGTCATCCCCGTATAGGATGTTGGATTCTTTGACTTTTTCTGGGAACGGCTCTTTTGTCTCAATTACTGCGGAAACCTGCATCGCCCTTGGGTCGCAGTAGATTTCTGACAATGTGATTGTAATACCTTGAGATTCGCTGACATTTCCTTCTGTTACCGGTTCCGCCACTTCGTCAAAATTCCCCGGGAACATCATCCCATCCTGAACCTTCTCGAAAATATGGCCAATCAAGAGCAGCTTCGCCGCAAGCGCCGGATTGGTAAAATAGACTCCTGCTACAGACAGAATGACCACCGCCGCCACCATCCCCCTGAACAGATAATTCCATTGCCGCTTTTTCTTATATCGGATTTTTATATCATAGAGATTCTGTGCGACTACCTGATTCAGTTTCTCTGTCGGGACGCTGATATCGTCAAATTTAATTTGCATATAGATAATCCTCCTTCAATATTCGTTTTAATTCCTCACGCGCACGGCTTAGATATGCTTTTACCGAACCTTCCGGCGCGTCCATGGCAAATGCGATTTCTTTTATTGTGAACTCGCTGAAATATTTCAGATAGATGACCGTGCGGTATTTTTCGGACAACTGCTCAATGGCAGAATTTAAGTCGCATTTTTCTTCCAATGATACTCCCGTATACCGCTGCGAAATCCCTACATTGTCTAATTCACTGTAATAGACCACTTTTTTCTGCTCGTTTATCGCCGTGCGGATAAGAATCCGGGTAAGCCAAGTCTTAAAATACTCCGGTTCTTTCAATGTGCGTATGCTTTGGTATGCGCTCAGTATTGCAGAACCCACCACGTCTAGGGCTGCGTCCTCATTGCGCACATATAAATACGCCATTTTATACAAATACTCCTGATGCTCTGCAATCAATGTACCATATGCATCCGGATTTCCCTTTACTGCTTTTTTCACAAGCCGTATCTGTTCCTCTGCACTCATTACACTTCTCCTTTATTTACTTTCCTCAAAAAGACGTCTTTTTTTGTACATCTATTAGTGGGGAAAATTTCAGAAAAGGTTACAAAAAATCCACTGTACCGGATAAAAACTGATACGGTGGATTCCTATGTGCCACAAATGAAAAGTATATGTTTGGCGGTTATATGGCAAAAAATCCCACGCCGATTCCTAAGTCATGTCCGGCGAGTACATACGCTTTCGCTCTTTGCCTAAGGGACGTATCCTCCGGATACAGCCGCTTATCTTCAAGTACATCTCCGAAAATCCTCTGTTCTGCCTGCGGATACGCATAGCTGACCTCTGTCACCTCGAAGAGATTCTGGAAACGAATGATATTGCTTGATTCCGGCAGTATCTCTTTCAGATGCGGGGACAACAGCCAGGAGTCACAGACGAACACCCCATATTCCCCGCCGAAGAATGCCCTCGCCTCTGCGAAAGACTTTTGGCACTCCTCATATATTAACGGCTCCCCTGCAGGAATATGTACGCTTAACGCCTTCGTTCCCGCAGGAATAAGCTGATTCTTCCCCTTCCTATCCTTCTCGGTACGGATTGGCTCAAACTGTAATCTTCCAAATCGGAACAGTTCCATCTTCACGGACTGCCCAAGCCACATAAGTTCTTCCAGACCGTAGACGCCGTGCTTCCGGTAACATTCGCCGCACCAGATTGTAATATCATAAAAGGTCTGGTCAAATATCTTGTCTGCATACCCTTTCTTTTGGTATTCTTCATAGGTATCCATTGCCAGTTTCAGATAAAATTCCAACGCCCATGAGAAACGTGCGTCCATTTTCTCCCATTCGCCGATAAAGCGCCGGATATCGTGATAGAACTTCTCCTTCCAGACGCCATATTCATTCTCGTCTATCCGCTCTTTACGTACCAGCCCGCGTGCTTCTTCGTGTAAATGAATCCGTTCCATTATTTCTTCTATCTTCATCTCATTCGTTCTCCCTTTTATACACTTCCCTGACCGCCTCCATCATCCAGTCAATCTGCACAGGTTTCGCTGTTTCCGGCACATCGCACCCGGTGGCCAACACATACCCTTTCTCTGCCTTTTGTCCAATCTCAATACATCTAAGCGCCGCCCTATGGATTTCCTCCCTGCTGCCATTCATCACCACTTCCACGGGATCTACATTCCCCGCAATCGGAATCTGATTCCCCAGTTCCTCAACGGCACGCCCAAGGTCGATAATGTTGTCAAGGCTCAGCTCATTTAACTCATACTGGCATAAATATTTCCAGATACTATAGGTCTTTCCGCACATATGGAGGGACACTCTCTCGCCGGTTCTCAGAAGGGCATAATCCGTTAACTCTTTCGTATATGGGAACACGAACTTCTCGTACATCTTTGGTCCGATTAAGGCCGGGTTGGCGACCGGGTCTGCCATTGCGATGCCGAACCCGAACTCTGCCGCCATGTCGATACATGACTTTTGGCTCTCTGTAACCAGCCGCATCAGCCTGTGGATTTCCTCCGGGCATTTCCGGCAGTCCCTAAGCAGAAGCTCCACTCCTCTGAGATTGGACGCAATGGTAAACGGCCCGCCGATACTGACCTCGATTGGTACGATGCAGCCCGCTTCCCTTGCCAGAATCTCAGCCTCCCTTGCAAACGCCTGTATCCGCTCACTTCGCTTCGCATCCACAATCTCCATATGATCCAACTGGCTATATTCCTGTATCAATGGCTTATCCCCATAGGGAAGCCCCTTCTTGGGATAGATGAACCTTCCACCCAGTGCCTCCGTGATTCCTCTGGTATTGGGCCCGATCACGATCCTGTCATGTCCATACCTGTTAAAAGCAGCAATCTCAACATCTGCCATCTTCTGCGGGTCATGCCAGAAATCCCACACACTGGTTCCCGTAAGGCTTAACTTGAACTCGCCCATAAACGGGACGCATGGGATACGATCAAAGTCCCTTCCTTCCCGGATTGCCGTCCTTCTTTCCATCGGCGTCATACGATCCGCTTTGTGTTTTTGAATCTTCATCGTCCATCCTCCCATATGCCGTTAATTATCTCTTGTACTTATCTATCTGAGCTTTGCAGGCATACAACCCACGTTAAGTATTTATTTTATCACATCATTCTTATATAAGACAATCGCACAATTCAAAAGAATCTGCCCAACAGTCATTGATATATTTAATAAATATATCAATTTAAAAATACTCGTCCCCCTATTATATACTTACACTGAAACATAATACCCGCGATATTTAGGGGATATCACACAGGAGGAAAATGATTATGATGAAAAAGAAACTGATGAGTACCCTGTTATGCACATCTATGGTCGCTGCCCTTGCAGCCTGATGCGGCGGCGGCAGTGGTGACAGCGGCAGCAGTAATGGCGGAGGCAGCGACGCAAAGGATGATTCCGGCAAGACCACTCTTACCATGTGGCTCCCGCCAATGGACGACGACACGGAGAACAACTTCAAACCTCTTCTTGCAGACTTTGAGGAAGAAAACAACTGTGAAGTCAAGATGGAACTGATTCCGTGGGATACCTACGAGGAGAAATGGTCTACCGCCATCAGTGGCGGGGACATTTACGCAGATGACCTGAAAAGCGCACGTTTTAATGATAAGAACGGCGCAGAAGCAATCGAATTTTTCCTAAGCCTGAAAGACTATATGCCGGAAAATCTCCTTTCCTTATCCGGCCAGGAAGCATTTTCCACCATATTTGGCGCGGGAAAGGCAGCGTTTGGCGTGACCCGTTCCTCACAGTCACATGAAACGTTGTTCAAAGAGTCCTACCCTGACTTGAACTGGGATTATGTGACCTCTCTGAAAAACAAAGACTATGGAACGTTCGGCGCAGCCGACTCCCTGTCCATTATGTCAACCTGCGAAGAGCCGGAGCTTGCAATGGAACTGATCAAGTGTATCTGCAGAGCTGAGTTTATGACCGAATATCACAAGGTCGCTCCCGGCGCGCCTCTGACCAAGTCCGAAAGCTATAACGGCGACCCTAAGATGGAGCGCATCGTCACCGACTTGCCCATCTCCTCTATTACCTCACATCCCTATACAGCTCTGCAATCTTCTCAATAAGCCGGGCCTTATTCACCATATAGGGAAGTTCTGTGGCTATGATCTGGCTTTTTCCGTTGGGCAAGGTCTCTATATTCGTTATGGCCCTGACAATGACCTTTCCCCTGCCCGTCCTATAGGCCTCCTGACAGCCTCTTGTACCTAAGATCAGACCTCCCGTAGGAAAGTCGGGGGCCTTGATGATCTCCAATATCTCGTCTATGGAAGTATTTCTATTCTCTTCCACCCGATTGTCGATGATCTTTACAATGGCCGCCACCACCTCCCGGAGATTGTGGGGAGGAATATTGGTGGCCATTCCCACCGCGATGCCTGTGGTGCCGTTCACTAAAAGATTGGGATACCGGCTGGGAAGAACCACCGGCTCCTTCTCCGTGTCGTCGAAATTGGGGACGAAATCCACCGTATCTTTGTTGATGTCCGCAAGAAGCTCCATGGAAATCTTGGAAAGTCTTGCCTCCGTATAACGCATGGCAGCGGCGCCGTCTCCGTCCATAGAACCGAAATTTCCGTGGCCGTCCACAAGGGTATAGCGCATGGACCATTCCTGCGCCATGTTCACCAAGGCTCCATAGATGGAGCTGTCTCCATGGGGATGATATTTACCCATGGTATCACCTACGATACGGGCGCTTTTACGGTGAGGCTTATCCGGACCATTGTTCAGTTCTATCATGGAATAGAGGACTCTGCGCTGCACCGGCTTCAGCCCATCCCTTACGTCCGGAAGCGCACGGGAGGATATGACGCTCATTGCATAATCGATAAAGAAAGTCTCCATTCTCTCTTTCAGGTCAACTTCATGAATCTTGTCTATTATGGGCTCGTTATCAAAAATGTCGTCGTTCATGGTTATACCTCTCTATGCGCTTCAGCGCACATACCAATGTATGCCTCCGCATACATCTCAATATTCTTGACAATGAAAGTCTTCTGGATTTTATTGTATGAAAGCTTACTCCGCGGCTTCCGGAGCCGGGCTTTACGCCAGCACCTCTTTTACCGCCTCCGCAATCTTGTCGCACTG
>OFFZ01000162.1_pt1 | contig 47497 bp, 52 predicted proteins | sample 1521631 | NCBI WGS metagenome assembly OFFZ01 (sample SAMEA3504102, study PRJEB24116) | mouse gut metagenome | biome: mouse gut; feature: mouse-associated habitat; material: faeces | place: Denmark | collected 2011 | reverse complement strand
GAACTCTATGCTTGATTCGGCAGGGGCAGAACCTGCCTGACCCGGTGTGACGGGTAACAAAAACTCTGATACTCCGACGTGCGCCCGTAGTGTCATACGGGATGTACGAAGCTCGGTAAAGAGCGGAGGCAATATCTGAGACGGTATTGCGCCGCAGGAGGCTATAAATCGGTCATGTCCAGTATGTGTTGCTGCAACCGACAAATGTCCTGAGAGTACGGCTCGTAAAAGAAAGGATGATAATCCAGCCATCCGCCCCCATGCGGGGTACTGCCGCTGTTTGAGGTTTCCAATCGCTGAAAACAGCAGAAAACCATTGAGGTCGAATGTCTCTGGCAGAATATCACACAAGTCAGAGATGGCAGTCGGGCTACAGGGACGGGCTAAAACCGATATGCAAAGCTAAAGCATAGGGAACAAAGGAACCATGGACGGCACTTCAATTTGTTGAAGTAAGTGGAGTGGCACCTCCGCCGCGCGGGTAGGGAATGACCCGCTAATCCATGGGGCAGCAGCCCGTAGTAGCGATGAAGCCCCTGTAATGGGGGTGGAGCGAAGGGGCATAGTCAGTGCAGATTCGTATGTGAACAGAAAGTCGAGGAAGCCGTAGGCATACCTGACTAACACCAGAAACACCAAATCCAAGAGAGGAGGCGGTGCGTATGGCACAACAATTCGACTACCCAAGAACCGAAACGCAACTACGCGAAATCCAAGATAAACTGTATCAGCACAACAAGGAGGTCTATGATACTGGCGGGAGGCCGGCGTTCAAGGGCCTACTGGAAATCATGTCAGCAGAAGCAACCATCATGACAGCAATTCACAACATCAAAAGCAACCACGGCAGTAAAACCCCCGGTGTGGATTCCAAAACCATTCGTGATTACCTCCAAAGGCCTTTTCCTCGGGTGGTCAAGGATATCCAAAGTGCGTTCAAACATTTTGAACCGCAGAAGATACGCCGGGTATATATCGACAAACCGGGAAAAGCGGAAAAACGTCCGCTTGGTATCCCCACAATACGGGATAGAATCATGCAGGAGTGCATGAGGACTGTGTTGGAACCTATCTTTGAAGCGCAGTTCTTTGCCCACTCCTATGGGTTCCGCCCCATGCGGGATGCGGCAATGGCTTTGGAGCGTGCGGACATTATCGTGCACAACACAGGCTATTACTGGATTGTCGAGGGCGATATCAGCAAATGCTTTGACCGCATAAATCACGCTGTTCTCCTGAAGCGCCTTTACCATATGGGTGTAAGAGATAGACGGGTTCTGCAAATTATCAAGGCTATGCTGAAAGCTGGGGTCATGGATGAGTGCGAGGTAAATGAGGAAGGCACACCGCAAGGTGGGCTAATCAGCCCATTATTGGCAAACATTTATCTGGATATGATGGATGAGTGGATAGCCAAACAATGGGAAAGTAAGAAAACCCGCATAACATATTCCGGGTCAGATGTCAGGATTCACGCTTTACGCAAGCGAAGCGGCCTGACACCGGGGTATCTCGTCCGTTATGCAGATGACTTTATCATCGCTACAGATTCCCGCGCCCACGCCGAGGAGTGGAAAGCCCGGTTGAAAGTTTTCCTCAAGAATAAAATGAAGCTGACACTATCCCCAGAAAAAACGCTGATAACAGACATCAGGAAAAAATACATCAAATTTTTAGGCTATGAGTTCAAAATGGTTCGAGGAAAGTCGCGGCGGGGCTACATTCCAAGGACAATTCCAGACAGAGACAGATTGAAGCGGAAAGTTGATAAAGTCACGAAAGAAATCAGAGCTATCCCGCATAATTGCAGCCGGGAGAACATGATTCGGGAAATCAACCGTATTAACAGCGAAATCAGAGGATTTATCCAATACCATCAATGCTGTACGTGGGTGAACATTGCCACCAAGAGGTACAAGCGGAAAATACAATTTGCGGCGATACGGCGGCTAAAGCAATATAAAGGGGAATGGATTCCAGCAAATCAAACACAAAACCTTCCCCGCATTCACCAACAGTACAAGCAGAAAATTCCCGCAATAAAATATCGTGACATATACATCGGTCTAACAGCCCTGAATTTTTGCCGCTGGGAACGAACCTTACCCAAAAAGCAAGACGAGACCCCATTCACAGAAATAGGGTGGCAGATATATTTTGAGCGCACGAAAAAGAACCGCAGATATGCGCGGCTTGATGAAATGTATTCAAATAAAGCCGACAGGGCTATTAAATTTGGGAAATGGGGCACGCTCAACAACTATGAGTTTATCATGAACCGAGCTTACGCTCTAAATCGTGATAGGCTTCGATGTCGGGTGTGTGGTGGGTGGCTTATTGATTGTACGCCCTATGCCCACAGGATAAACCCAAATCTTCCGCTTAATAAAGTAAATTGCGTCAATAATCTGGTCTCACTCCATTGGAGATGTTTCTGCGCGGTCAATGACCCCAACCAAGATATCAGCCAATTTGATGTGAAAGCACAAAAGAAAATTATCGGTTATAGGGAAAAGCTGGTTCCTTCACATACACGCAACAAATAATTTGCATTGATGGAGCGCCGTGTGCGGTGAAAGTCGCACGCACGGTGCGAAGCGGGGGAAAATCCGTTCTGACTGCTGTTCTCTTTTGAGTGCAGTAAAAGCGGCGGATTACCTATCGCTATTATTACATGCACACGCTGGTAGAGGTAGTGGCGGATGCCGCGGAGACACTGGAGCAGCGTGTCACCGCCGTAGAGAAGCTGTGCGTCTCTATTGATATGATCGCCCGGCGCTGTGACTACAAAAATGAACAGGCATTCCTCTCTGCGCTGCCACTGCTCACCCTGGATGCGGATGTGGAGCGAAAGTCCCGGCGCAACGCCCTTACCAGCGGCGTGGCTGCGGCGTTCCCTTTTGCATCCTACGAGCTCAGCGACCGCAACGGAGTGTTCCTGGGGCTGAACCTCTACAACCGCTCTCCGGTGTTCCTCGATCCGTATGACGACTACAAATATACTAATGGCAACTGCTGGATCGGCGGCTCCTCCGGCGCGGGCAAGACATTTACGCTGCAATGCCTGGGCGGCCGGCTGCGGCAGCAGGGGCGGCGGGTCATCTTTATCGTGCCGAAGAAGGGCCACGAGTTTCGCCCTCTGTGCGAACTTCTGGGCGGGCTGTATTTGAAAATGTCCCCATCCTCCAGGGATTGCCCCAACATCATGGCTATCCGGCGAAAATCGCTGGACGCCTACTCCGGCCTGCGGGATCTGGCGGTGCGGGACGATTCCGTCCTCGCCGACAAGATCTCCAGGCTCATCATCTGGTACTCCCTGCAAAAGCGGGATCTCAGTGATGAAGATAAGAACCACCTGGATTCCTCTCTGGTGGAGTGCTACCGGCGGTATGGGATCACCTTCGATAATGATTCGGTGCTGGAGGAGGACGGCGCTTTCCGGAAGATGCCCATTATCGCGGACTGGTACAATGTTCTCCAGGAGAACGCGGAGACGAAGCATCTCGCGGTGGTGCTGGCCCGGTATGTCACCGGCTCGGCCTCCGCCATGGGCGCGAGGAACGACATAGACCTTGACAACAAGTACATCGTTCTGGATACCTCCGGGATGCCGGACGACCTGCTGCTGCCGGGGATCTTCTGGGCCACGGACATAGCCAATGACCTCATTATGGATGCCGGAAGCGATCTCTCCGCTCTGATCGCGGATGAGCTGTGGAGTCTGGTAGGGGCCAACTCCAATCCCCTGGCCGCCGGGTTCGTACAGGAAATGGTCAAGACCATTCGCGGACTGGGCGGCATCGCCGTCACTTCTACCCAGGGGATGCAGGACCTCTTTGGCCTGGACGGCGGAAAGTATGGCAAGGGCATTCTGGACTCCAGCCGGATCAAGCTGGTGATGCAGATGGAGGAGCAGGAGGCCCGGCTCATTCAGGGCGTGTTAAATCTCTCCGAGGATGAAGTCCGGCAGATCACCCGGTTCCGGCGCGGTGAAGGATTGTTGTGTATCGGATATAACCATGTGCCGATTGCGTTCCACGCCACGCAGAAGGAGTACGACGCTATCACCACCTCACCTACCGATCTGCAAAAAAAGAGGATCGGAGGTGCCGGATGAACGTACTGAAGCAGGATGTGTCCCGGATACAGGAATTGACCGCCAGTGCATTTCAACAGACAGGCGGACTGGCAGCGTTGGCTGACAGTGGACAGGCTGACGCCAGGAAATTGCAGCGGCAGCTGGAGCAAACCATGGAGCGGTTCGAGCAAGCTGCCCTGGAATTGCGGCGGCTTTGTGAAAAGCATTCTCCCGGCATTGGAAGCTACGGGAATCGGCCTGCCGCTCCAAGGATGGAAACTGCCGGATACGTGGAGCGGTTCGGTTACGGCTGGCTGCACATTCAGCTGAACACGCTCCTGCCTCATTGCCGCTATCAAACCCCGGAGTGGTTAAGTGATACGATCCGGCGGCTGCTGGATGAGTACGAGAGCGGTGGGAGTACGCTGCCCCACTTCAAGTCGGCAATGCTGGTGATCGATGAACATTGCGGTATCGACGGACGGCATATCTTCGACCAGGATAATAAAGGCTGGAAATCAGTCTCCAATGCTATCAAAGGCAGGCTGATCCCAGACGATGACCAGTACACTTTAAGTCTGGTGCTGCTGTCACAGAAGAGCGAGCTGAACGTCTGCCATATCACGCTGCTGGATCAGGCGGATGCGGCGGATTTCTTTGCTATGCACTCCGGGGATTATATCAGAAGCGATTTCTACAGCGGGACTTGGAGCTGTTGACACCCAACAGATAGCCGTCAAATTTCAGGGGTTCTCCCCATTGGAAAGAAATCAAGCGGCCTGTTGGGTACCTTCGCCTGAAAATCGCTGCGAGACAGGGCTTTCAGAAGAAGGAAGAGCGGTGCTTCAGGAATAAGACCTGTCCTCTATGCGGGGGCAACCGATTGTCCCCGCATAGAGGGCGGCAGAGACGCCGAAATCGTTCTTGCGCCGGGAGCGGCGCAAGAGCGGTTTCGGCGTCCGCAGGAATGGCGGGAGGAGGAGATGGCGATTGATTTTCAGTGAGCGGGATGTAGACGTGCTGCGTTTGCTCTGCTGGTGCCAATACATCCAGCCGGAGGACTTGAATACGATCTCTTCCCAGGCAGAGCGAGAAAATCTGATGCAGCTGGGGCTGATCCGCCGCCATCGAGGAAGCGGCGCGCCTACTCTTTCCAATAGCGGCCGTCAGCTTTTGCGGGATACTCTTATACCAGAATTGCCGCAGCTTGCGCAGTCGTATCATAGCGATGCCATTCAGCGCCGCATCAGACTGAGCCGGATGGCCTTGACCGCTTACCATGGGGGGATCAATATTTTCACAACGGCAACAGAATGTATAGCGGCCCCGCCCGCGCTGTTCCTATCCGCCATTGCCCGCAGCCGGGGCGTCAATCCCTGGGGAAGTACCCGTGTCGCGGCTATTGCCAACCTGGGCGGCATCCTCTGCGCTTCCATTATGTCTGCCCGGGAATCGGTAAAATAGCTCTCACGGATGAGCTGACCGCTTTCTCTAATCAGACCGCCCGCTTCCGAAATGCCCAACGGGCATTTATTTTTGCTGGGGAGAGCTATACGGATATTCTCTCCGAACTGGGGCAGGCCAACAAGACGGAAACAAAGCTGATCTTCTATGGAGATGCCTACCGCCGCCTGCAGCTCCCTGTGCGGCTGCTCTCCTGCGACGATACAGGCGCGGTGCAGCTGCAAATTATGTCTGTGCCGGATCACCGGCAGCGGCTGACCCTGGCCGCGCTGAAAAACCAGTACCAGCCCCCGCCTAAAGATATCCCCGCCTGGGATGCCCTTTTCCAGGGGATGCCCTTCGTCATGGCGGCGGATATGGATCTCCGGCGCGTTGATGCCGCCATTCGCGCTGCCCAAGATCAGGGAATGAAACAGATCGCCATTGCCGCCCTGAGAGGGCAGGCGGAAGCTGTTTTCTTTCCACGTTACCGTGACGCCGGCCTTGCCTGGGTGTTTGTCCTCACAAACGAGGCCATTTCAGAAGTGACCGGCAGTCCGCCGGTTCCCTATATCCCTCCGCGCACACAATTTATTTCGCCGAAAGGAGATGTTGTCGATGCTCCGCCCTTCCAAACTTGTGGAAAAACTGGAAGATCTCGTTGAGAAAAAGTGCGGCCCATGGTACGAGCGCCACAAGACAAAATTTCCGCTTTATATTCCGATGGGGCTGGTGGCATGGTACTTCTATGGAATGCTCCTCAACTCCCTGAAGCTGGGCCGGCAGGCCACCTTCCACCTCCCCGGGCAGGAAGTCCCAAGCATCTGGGTAGTCAACCCCTTCAAGAACTGGTTCATGGTGTTCACCCCCTTCGGACTGGGCGTCACCGCTGTCGTTGTGCTGCTGGTCTGTCTCATCACGAAAAAAGGATACATCTGGTTCTCCGGCTACAAGTATACCCACGACCCGCGAGGCTTCGACATCCTCCCGGATGCCACCCATGGCTCCTCTGGATTCCTGACGAAAAAGGAAATGGGGGAGTTTCTGGAGCTGGGCGAGGTCACAGAAGTCCAGGGAATGATGCTGGGGAAGCACAAAGCCCATGAGAATGATTTGGATAAGTTCGCAATCTACGCCGCTCACCGGATGATCCCTGGCGACAACAACAATCTACTGTGCATCGGCGCGCCCGGCAGCGGGAAATCCAGAGGGTTCATCATCCCCTTCCTCATGGGCTGCGCCCAGCGGGGAGAGTCCGTATTTGTCACAGATCCCAAGGGCGAGCTTTTTGAAAAGCTTTCGCCTTACTTCCGAGAAAAAGGCCACTACGTCAAGGCGGTCAACTTCCTGGATATGGCCCACTCGGACGGTTGGAACTGTCTGTACTCCCTGGAGAAGGAGACACATCTGGTGCAGACGGTGGCCAACACTATTATCAAAAACACATCGGGCCCGAAGGAGGCAGACGACTTCTGGAGCCGCGCGGAGCTGAATCTGCTCATGGCCCTGATCCACTACGTCTGCAATCTGAAGGATGCCAACGGGAGCCTGCTTCCCATCGAGCAGCGGGGCCTTGGAGACGTCTATCAGATCATGGCGAACAAGAGTATCCAGGAGATCAATCGCACGCTGGCCGAACTGCCACCGGAACACCCTGCTAAGGGCCACCACGGACTGTTCCTGAAGGCCCGGGAAAATCTCTGGGGCAACATCGCCATCGGCCTGGGCAACCGGCTGGCCATCTTCCAGAACAAGCTGGTGGATGCCATCACACGCAACCATGACGTTGATCTGCTGATGCCTGGACAAAAACCCTGCGCCTACTTCGTCATCATCTCCGCCCAGGACAGCGCCTACCGGTTCCTCAGCTCGCTCTTCTTCTCCCTGGCGCTCCCCCGTCTCTCCGACTACGCCCGGCTCCATGGCAGGAACGGACGGCTGCCGGTGCTGGTGAACTTTTGTCTGGATGAATACTGCAACATCGGCTACATGGACGGCATCGCCGACGCGCTCAACAGTATCCGGGAATTTAACATGAGCTGTCAGATCGTAGTGCAGAGCCTGTCCCAGTGGCAGGAAAAGTATCCGGGAAAAGAATGGGAGAACCAGCTGGCGACCTTTGACCAGACCTTATATATGGGCTGCAATGACCTTACCTCTGCCAAGTACATTTCGGAGAAATGCGGCAAGGTGACCATCTCCGTTACCAATAACCAGATGCCCCTCATGCCCCTGTTCTCCCCGGTCTATACCAGCACCCGGCCCTACTCTCAGACCCGCAGCAACACCCAGCGGGACCTCATGCAGCCGGACGAGGTGCTGCGGCTGGACCGCAGAAAGTGTATCGCCCTGTTTCAGGGCCACAAACCCGCCCTGCTCTACAAGCTTGCCCCGGAGGAGTTTCCGGACTATGGCAAGCTGAACTCCTGCAGGGTGATCGATTACATTCCAGCCTGGAGACAGCAGGAGGAACCGATGCCGCCGCGATCCGAAAAACCCGCCCCTGTGTCTGTAACCGCACAGCCGTCTCCAGCGCAAGCTGCTCTGGAGGCGGTCAAAATCAACCCTGCGGAGGACTTGGAATATCAGGTGGAGACGGCGGCGCAGCCCAACCGCTCCAGCCTTGGAATGGTGGAGGTTACGATAGACGGCGTATGCGGAGAAGACGAGGACAGCCCGCCGCGATGAACTGCGGCGGGCTGGGCGTCAATTATCCGGTTTCAATGTATGCGGTGAAGGATGGTAGGGTTCTCTCTGGTACTTTGCGTACTTTTCGTGCGCAGGAAATTCTGATTCTACTACATTCTCAGATGAGATTTCCTCTGTGCAGACTGCATCCAACAGGATACGCTCCAAATGCTCCGGCTCAGAAAACTGATCTATGGATGCCATGACCAGAGAATCCCGCACGTACCCGGCACATGCCGCCAAAAGGTCCTTGTCAAAAAAGTAGCCATGCGCTTCCACAAAAAATGTCAGAAGCATAACGACCGTTCGGGTATTACCCTCACGGAAAGGATGCACCTGCCAGACAGGCGGAAAGCGTTTGACCAATTCGGCGATAAATTCCTCCCGCGAAAAGCTGTCCCAGGAAACTGCCTGTATTGCTTCAAAAGCCGCTTGCAGATCCCGGTCTATCATTTCATCGTTGGAATACCACACACTGCGGCCACCAAGAAGCCGTTCCGCTTTTTCAATATTGATTTTGCGGTATTCTCCGGCCCAACTATAAATATCGCCAAAGAGAAAGCGGTGAATGAAACATAGACCAGCGGGCGAAAAATCATGAAATCCCCGCTCGTATAAGATCATCATATTGGCTCTGGATTGTTCGGCTTCGATCAGATCCAAAGTTTGTCCGTCTTTGATGTCAAGCTTATTTCGAAGGACAGAAACATCCGCATACAGATATGGGTCAGACACGGACGGACCTCTCTTTCTCGGCCATTTTTCTATGTGCAGCCAGCAATGCGGATTTCATCTGTTCGCTGGTCAGTTCGCCGCGCGCCCAGCAGGATGACAGTGTTCGCGCGTAATCCGACACAGGCACGCCCTCTATTGCGTTCAAGGCGTCTGCCAGCTTAACCGCTTGTGCCCTGCGTTCCTTTGCCACAGCAGTCATCGCAATACCTACTTTCTTAAGTTTTGTCCAGTATACCATCCCAACAGCTAAAAATCAACGGCTGGAGATTATTCTCTGGCATACATTTGGAGGTACACCATGAAGGCAGCGGAAATGAAAGAGCGCCCGACCTTTACCCTGATGAAGCAGACGGATGTGCAGAGCATCTACCACATGCAGATGCCCCGCTGGCTGTTCTCCGATCCCCGCTATGCGGATATGAGCCTGGACGCCAAGGTGGCCTACACCTTCCTGCTCAACCGCTTCCAGCTCTCCCGCAGGAACGGGTGGGTCAACGACCACAGCGAGGTCTTTGTCATCTTTCCCCGACGGGAGTTGGCCCGGGAGCTGCGTATCGGTGAAAAACGGGTCACAGCGGCTTTCCAGAAGCTGGCGGAGCTGGATCTGATCTGGGAAAAGCGGTGCGGCCGGGGCGATGCCAACCAGCTCTATCTGGCCAGCGTCCAGCCAATAGATGACCCGGCCTATAGCTGTGTACCGTTCCTGCCTGAGGAGCGGGAACACGACGGTTCAAGAACCGCCGATATGACGGGTCTTACCGGTAAAGATCGTCCCCCGGAATCGCAAGAACCGCCGGTTCCACCAGCCCAGAACCGCCAAAATGACGGTTCAAGAACCGTCGAAACAGCGGCTGCAGAACCGTCGGATCGGCGGTCCAGTTATAATAATACAAGTAAAAAAGAACAGAGTTATACATACGTCAGTCAGCCCGTTCCACGCGGGCCGGCAGACGATGAAGCGGAGCTCATGGACATCCTGGATGCCTGTGAGCTTTCCTATTTCGAGCCGGAGACGGCCAGGGTGTTTGAGAACGCCATCGAGCGGCTTTTTTATTCCGACAGCTTTCGGATCGGGAAGGCGGTGCTGCCTCAGAGCCGGGTGCGTTCCCGGCTGCATCTGCTGGACGGAATAATCCTTCGGACTGCCGCCAGCAAGCTCCACGCCAACGTGGACCGGCAGATCAGGAACTCCACCGCCTACACGATGGCGACCATTTTCAACTGCATCGCGGAGAGCGAGAGCGACCTGATGGTAGATCCCTACCTCAACAGTCTGGGCTCACCGCCAGGGAGGTGACGGCGATGCTTTTATCTATCCAGCAGAAGTACATCATGACGGCGCTGCGGGAGCTGCGCTGCCTCCGGGCAGAGCAGCTCCAGACGATTCTTCAAGGCCACTTCGACTGGCCGGAACCGGAGGCAGCCCGGCGGCGCATGGACGCGATGCTCCGGCAAATGTGCGGCGGGATGGGAGATGTTCATTCTGACGGAAAATTCGTATGGCTGGGCCATGTTCAGCCGGATGCCCGCATTTTGGAGGCCGTGGATGTGATGCTGGAGCTGTCGGAGGGGCGTCCACAGGACTTCTCCGCAGAATGCTGGAACCCGGAGCTTCTGCGGTTTTCTCTATGCGGCAGTTCGTTGCGGCTGTTCATCGTGGCGACACTTTCCACCCCGTCGTGCGGGAACGAACTGGCGGGGGACAGTCCCGGCCGCGTCGTGTGGATCTCCGACAGCGGCACCTCACCGCCAGGGTTGGCATTGCCGCCAAAACACTTTTTCGCCGCCCGACAGCCGGACGGCTCACACCGGTTTTACGGCTCTTGAAGAGCTGTGAAATAAATCATTTACAGGAGGAATTGAACTTATGCCAAGAAAGAAACTCACAGAATCCGAGGGATTGGATCAGGCTACAAGCCAGGAGCAGACCGGCCTGACCGAAGAGAAAATGGATGCCGCCCCTGGTTCGGGCGAACTTGACTCCTGGGACGGCTCCGCTGGTGCTGCCCCGGAAGAACCGGCAGCAGATACCGCAAAGGAGGGAGGGCCGCTTCCTCCGGCCACAGAGACGGAGGTGGTCGATGCAGGATTGCCCCCGGCAGATATTCCGGAGCCTCAGACGGAGGTTTTGCCGCCAGATGCATCGCCTGAAGCGGAAACTCTGTCGCTAGAACCAGAGACAGCCCCTTCACCTGCTCCTGTACCGGAGAAAAGCGACCGGCAGGCATTTTTTGATCTGAACTTCAACGAGCTGGATCGGGACCTGACAGCGGAGGAGCGCCAGGAGTGGAACTCCATCTACGCCTCCTACCGGGGCCGCAGCGCCCTCACCGGGGAGATCATCGGCGTTGATCCGTTGTCCATCACTGTCAGAAATAAGCAGACTGGAACCATGGAGCGGAAGACCATGTACTGCGCCGTGGTAGTCCTCCACCGGGTCCGGATCGTCATCCCCGCCCCGGAGATGTGGGAGAGCGGTCAGGAGCGGCCCGACTTCGTGTTTCTGAACATGTCAGGCGCGGTGATCGACTTCATCGTAACCGGGGTGGACCGGGAGGGCGGCTACGCTGTGGCCTCCAGGCGCATGGCGGCCCGCGCCCAGCGGTACTACTTCTCCCACCGCCCCGCATTACATAGGGAGGGATCTCGTATCACATGCCGGGTGCTGTCCGTAGGACCCCGGCGGTGCCTGGTGGAGTGCTACGGTCACGACATCAACCTGACTCAGCGGGATCTGCGGTATACCGCCATCCCTGACCTGCGGAATGCCTACCATCCCGGCAAGAAGTTGGACTGCATCGTAAAAAGTTATGATGCCGGCAGCGCCACGCTTCGGATATCCGTAAAGGAGACGGAATCCAACCCTTTCGATGGCGCGGAGCTGCGCCATCCGGTAGGCAGTAGACGGCGGGCTGCTATTGCTGGAAAGTACGGCGGCGGCGTATTCTGCAACCTGCCGGACGGAACCGTCTGTATGTGCAGCTACTCCTACCAACATGCGGACTCTGACTTTATGGTAGGCGATACCGTGATCCTGGTCGTGCAGAGATACGATATGGAGAAGCGGCAGATGTACGGGAAAATCCTAAGCAAATGGTAATAGAGCGCCGGTGTCATCCTCGCGATGACACCGGCACCATTGTAAGAACACAGATTGCAGTCCAATTATATTGAAGCGATCGACAAGGCCGGCCAAGCATTATACAGTAGAAGAAAATTCATTGCATCACGCGCCTATAGGGAGGAAACTATGGCAGAAGATCAGCCGGACGATGGAAGGAATTGCTTATTTTGTGAGATACTGTGGCGTTTCAGGAACTTGTCTTGGAGAACGCCTTGGAATAAAGGCTCGAATGCCATCCTCCCATAAAGAATGACATCACCGCAAGACATAGCATCCTGTTAAAATCACTTGGAAAAACTCCAACTATACACGGCCCTGATGGAATGGTATAATGGGAACGTATTTCAGGGCGGAGTAAATGAGGGCGGAGTAAGTTAGGGAGGAATGGCAAAAGGGGAGGGGCGAAGTCTGCTCCTTTCGCCGCACCGCGCCGGCCTGGAAAACAAAATAATGGACATAGAAGACCGTAATTGCCTTTTGTAAGGCGGTTGCGGTCTTTTTTTGTCCAAAAAAGGAAGGAGAACGCAAATGAGATGTCACAGAGCAACCTGATCGAGCTGACCTATTTTGATCCCAAAGCAAATGTCCGCCTGACCACCTACGCGGACACCATCATCACAGAACCTGGCTGCAAAGGCGAATCCATTGCCGCAGTCCGCTTCGGCGGCTACCCGGAAATGGTACGGGCCATGTCGGACGCCATCTATGGCGGCGGGGATATTGACCTCATCCAGAACGGCAATACCTACCGGCTGAAAAGTACCCCCAAAGCCTACCGGCGGCAGCTGTCCCATGACGGTCCATACGCAACGGTCACCCTTCTCATCAACGATGAAGCCCTCTCCGCACGTTCACAAGCTGAGGAGGACGGCGAGGACGATGCGGATGATGCCGCTCCCGCAGAGCTGGAACCGCCCAAGCCCCGCAAGTGCTACATTTTCTGCCCTGCCGGGGATCGTGAGAGCCTGTTTGCAGAGGTGGACCGCAAGACCGCCGCTCCCCTGATCCCCGCGTTCCAGGACTATCTTCTGGAGGAACTCACCGCCCGGAAGATCCTGCGCAAATTAAAGGTGTTCACGCTCAGCGAGAAACTGGACGCCTGGGTGCTGGAGCTGCTGCCGGACGACGAAAATGTGGCGAACGTATTGGAGCAGGGACTGAAGGAGGGGAAAATCTCCATTCCCGGCGCTGCCTTGGGCTGCCCCGACGGATTTGACGGCGTGACAAGCGTCATATCCTACCTCAACACCTTCGGCGTCACTGTGGCGGAGCGCATCCGGAATCAGTTCGAGCCTCTTTTTGACCCGGCCTCCGAGCCATTGTCCGAGGAGGTGCTGGCTGTCAACGATTACATCCAGCAGCAGGCGGGCTACTCCCTCTATGACGCCCAGCTCGCGGTGGCTGAGGCGGTGAAACGGCAGCTTGACCGCAGGAACGCCGCTTTCATTGTAGCGGAATGCGGCTCTGGCAAAACCAAGATCGGTGCCACGGCCCTGGGCGCGCTGCATGGCCTTATGACCGCACAACATCAAAAAGGGACCCAAAAGACATTCAACCTTGTGATGTGTCCCTCCCACGTGACCCAGAAGTGGGTGCGGGAGATCGGGGAGACCTTGCCGGATGCCTACGCCATGGTGGTGCGGAGCATCACGGAATTTGACCGGCTCTACGCCATGTATGAGGCGGGGGACAAGAACGTTTTCGCGGTGTTCAGCAAGGAGCGGGCCAGGGACGGCTATATGCGCTATCCCGCCGTTACCCTGAAACAGCGCCTGAGGAAGAGCTTTTTCGCTTGCCCAAGCTGTGGAGAACCCATTCTGCAGGAACGCAGCGACGACGGTACAAAATACTTCGACTATGCGGATCATCTCTTTTTCCAGAAGGAGAACAGGCAGAACCACGTATGCAGTGAATGCGGAAGCTCCCTGTGGGCTCCCGTTGTTCCGGGCCGGAACATCCCCTGGACGAAGATCACCGATTTCGGCTGGGTCTACAAGGAGAAGTCCCACGCTTACCTGACGCAGACCAGGAACGCCGCCGTTCTGAATAAGCTGGAACAGATCATGGATGATCCGCAGGGGATGTTCCCGGTCGTGGGGGCCGTTCGCCGGTTTCCACTGAGTACCTATATCAAGAAGAAGTACCGGGGCCGGATCGACGGCTTCCTCTGCGATGAGCTGCACGAGTACAACAATAACAGCGGCCAGGGTGACGCCATGGCGGAACTGTTCGGAGTGGCAAAGCAGTTTGTCGGCATGACCGCCACGCTCATCAACGGCTACAGCTCCGGTATCTTTCATCTGCTCTACCGGGTCGTCCCCGCCCTGATGAAAAAGGACGGGAAAAGCTACCGCAGATCCGGCGACTTCGATGCGGAGTATGGCGTGGTGGAAAACACCTTTGAAACCACAGACGCGGATTACAACTCCAACCGCCGGACAAGCAAGCGGAAGACGAAGACCCGGCAGCTGCCCGGTGTGTCTCCGCTGGTGTTTTCCCGCTTTCTGCTGGAGTACACCGCGTTCCTCTCGCTCTCCGATATGGGCAAAGATCTCCCGGACTACGAGGAGATCCCTGTGCCGTTGGAAATGCCGGAAGATGTCAAGGCCGCTTACAAAGATGCAGAAACCACCCTCTGCAAGATTCTGAAGGAAGACCGGAAAGCGGCGCAGAAACTGCTGTCCGCCTACATGAACCTGCTGACCGTCTACCCGGACCAGCCATACGACCAGCCTGCAATCGTCCACCCAATCAGCGGAGAAGATCTGGTCTGCCCGCAAAATGCAGCCTCTTTTGAGGACATCCTGCCCAAGGAGGAACAGGTTCTGGAGATCATCCGGGCGAAAATCGCCGCCGGAGAACGGGTGCTGGTCTACACCAGCTGGACGCGGACGGACTCACAGCAGAAGCTCCTGGGCCTTTTGAACCGGGAAGGCATCCACACGGATATTCTTACCCCCGCCATTTCCCCGGAGAAACGGGAGGCGTGGATGGAGCAGAGGGTCAATTCCGGTCTGCAAGTGCTTATCACCAACCCGGAATGTGTGAAAACCGGACTTGATTTGAACGCCTTTACCACGCTCATCTTCTACAGCATAGGCTACAACCTGTTTACACTCCGGCAGGCATCCCGCCGCTCCTGGCGCATCAACCAGACCGCGCCCCGGGTGGAGGTCTACATGCTCTACTATGCGGACACCATGCAGGCCAAGGCCATGAAGCTGATGGCGTCCAAACTGGCGGTAGCCGGACTGATCGAAGGATACTTCTCCGAGGAGGGACTGGCAGCCATGAGCGATGTAAGGGATATGACCTCCCAGATGGCAAAGGAGCTGGCCCAGGGGATCAAGGACAACGTGGAGGATATTGCCGCGGCGTTCAAGAAGATGGCGATCATCAATCCCGACCGGGAGCGCCGGCAGGCGGCGGTTCTGTCCCTGCCGGAACCAAAACCGGCAGAGCAGGAGGCCGTCACAACCGTTCGCACAGCGGACTCCCAGCGGAACCAGGCTGTCTGCGATGGCCTGCTGGAGAAATCCATCTTGGAAAAGAGCCGAAAGAAACCACGAAGGGAGCTGGAAAATCAGATCTCCATCTTTGGCTCTGCCGCATAAAGAAGGAGGAATTTTATTATGCGGGTAACGATCAACCGCATCGAACTGGTGAACGCCGCCAAACGCGCGGCAGCTATCGCGCCCGGCAGTTCTCCCATCAAGGAAATGGCCTGTGCGCTTTTGGAGACGGACAATGCTTCCGGAAAACTGACGGTCACATCCACAAATATGGAGACGTCCCTGGAGCAGAAGATCCGCTGTACCTCTCAGGAGGAGGATGCGCTGGCGGTCAACGCAAAGCTGCTGGCCGCCATGCTGGAGAAGCTGCCTGGTGAAACGGTGGAACTGCACCGGGAAAGCCGCGGTCTGATCCTCCATCTGCGCAGCGGAGACGCGGAATACGCCGTCTTCATTTTCGAGCGCGGAAGCTATCCGAAACCGGAGATCCCCTTCCCGGAGGACACGGTAAAGGTCAGCGGCATCCCCACGCTGGCGAGGCGCACGGTATTCGCCGCCAGCACGGACAGCAAGGCGGAGCGCCCGCTTCTGAAATGCGTCAATCTGATGTTTACCAGGGACGGCCTCCGGGCCGCCGGAAGCGATGGCACCTGCATCGTCACCGCCAGCGGTGACAGCAAGAGCGCCGGAAACGCCAGCCTGCTGCTGCCCGCTTTGTCCCTGGATAAGCTGGCGAGGATGTGCGGCGATGAGGATGAGTTCCGAGTAGGCACTACGGGCAAGACTGCGGCCTTTCTGCGGGAGGACTTCATCTACAGCGTCCGGCTCATGGAGGGGGAATACATCGACACGGAGCGCCTGACCGCCGCTGTCCAGCCCCAGTTTCAGGTGCTGACGGATGTTCCGGATCTGCGCAAGGGTCTGGAATCCGCCACTTCCTTTGACCCGGGCGGCAAGGTGGGACTGCTCTTTGACGGACAGCGCCTGACCTTCCAGTGCCGGAGCAAGCTGGGAAATTCCAGTACTTTCATCGGTGTGATCCCGCTCAGAGGGAACATACAAGGGGAACATTGGTTTCTGACCTCAAATCTGGCAGCCTGTTTCCGCGCCCTGTCCGGGAGTGTAAAACTGGGTATCGCCGCTGGAGGGATGCTGGTGTTGGAGGCGGAGGACGCATTGTATCTCCAGACTGCCACGAGAGCCCCCGCCGTGCAGGCGGAGGAGAAACAGAAGTCCGCCAGGAAGGCGGCGTAACAGAAGGAGGATCTCATTTGAGAATACCAAAAATTTGCCGCTACTGCGGCAGTGTCATCCGGCGGATCCCTGCCAAGGAAGTCTACCGGGAAGCAGCCGGCCGGCTGAATCTCAACGGCGAATGGCTGTATCAGTGTCAGAACTGCAACGCACGGGTGGGTTGCCACCGGGGGACGATGCGCCCGCTCGGCAACGTGGCCAACGAGGTGCTGCGGCTCAAGCGGGTGGAGACCCATCAGGTCTTTGACAGCTTCTGGAAGAGACAGCGTATGACCAGGACGGCCGCTTACAAATGGCTGTCGGAAGAAATGAAGCTGCCGGAGGAGAACGCCCATATCGGCGGTTTTGAGATGGATCAGTGCCAGCAGGTCATTGACCTCTGCCGCCGGACGGAAGAAGGTGCCGCATGAAGTACACATTGAGACAACCCACCTGTGCCGGCTGTCCCCACGATCTCCAATACGGAGATACCATCCCCATGAAGCAGTTTGGCGTCATGATGCACTTCGGCGAGCATTTCTGTACCGGTGACAAACGGGCACGCCGGTTTAAGCGCAGCGATCCCAAATCCAAAGTTCCTGTATGGTGTCCGAAGCGGAAAACTCCCTGTGAACTGCGGGTTTACGCCTTGAAAAGCAACCAGGATTGGTATATGCACCATTTTTTATCGAGCAATTCAAATGATCCGATCCATATACCAGAATACCGGTATGCACTGGTGGCCAGCAGTGAAATTGAGCTGACGCCTCAGGAATTTTGGAAGCGATGCCAAAGTGAGCCCTGGACAAATCTGCTGCATATTGAAATTCCCCTCTACTCAGTCGTAGAAATTGATGATGGACTTTTGCCGGCCTTTTTCTATAGAGCGGTAGACGGCTTAAAGCTCGTACCCTATTTCAACGCAGAAAAAGCCCGGGCCAATCGGATGGAGGAATCTGTTTGATAAAAATCGAAAAGCACTGTGACACCTGCCGGTACTCCTATATGGAACCGGAACGCGCCAGGGACCGGATCTATCTGCGCCAGAAGTGCAGAAATCCGGACTATAATTCATCAAAAAACGTCCATGACAACGTCACAGAGGACTGGGGCCGGGACTTTTGCCGTTTCTGGGCCCCCAAAAAAGAAAGGATAGGATCATGAAATACAATTATTCCGTTGCAGAGCGCAATCGTATCGTGGAGGAAAACCTTCACCGCATCAACAAAACCATCCGCAGGAACTGGGCGTTGATAAAGGCCGCCCATCTGGACCGTGACGACGTTTACCAGCAACTGGCGATCCGGCTTATTCGGGCCGTGGAGTCCTTTGATCCGGATAAGGGCGAACTGGCCCAGCATATCAACGCCCAGCTCCAGTACGAGCTGCTCAACTGCAAGGACAGCAAGACCCGGTATGGGTTTACCGGCGCGCCCCGTGATCTGCGGGGTGCGGTGATCTCCCTGGAAGCCTGCGGTGATATGCCATGCGGCGATCTCATGGCGGCGTAAGGAAGGGAGGATGTATATGTTGCGTGATGAAATGCTGGCGGTGATCGCCGATGTCAACACCCGGGTAGCCGAGCGGGAGGAATTGGTGGAGTGTATTGCCATCGCCCTTCTGACCCGGAAGAATCTCTTCATTCTGGGTGAACCCGGCCAGGCCAAGAGCTACGCCATCAATGCTTTCCGCAGCCGGATCACCGGAGCGAGGCAGTTTGAACGCCTGCTCTCCAAGCAGACCGATGAGGAACAGCTTTTCGGGCGCATTGATCTGGCCAGCCTGCTCCCTGGCGGCGTTGCCCAAGCGGTGCTGGACAGTGATCCGCGATACCAGCAGATGCACAGCAGCCTGAAGGACCGGCTTGCCAATGGACAGGATGCCGGAGAGCTTCCTGAACAGATGGAGCGTCACCGTAAGGCTCTGGCAGAACTCCATGGCAGTGAACCACAGGTCAACACCACTGGTAAAATTCCGGAGTCGGATATCTGCTTCATAGATGAAATTTTCAAGTGCAATGATGGGGTACTCAACTCCCTGCTCACTGCGCTGAATGAGCGAAAGTACACCAATGAGGGGCGTACATATCCCATTCCCACGATCTCCTTCTTCGCGGCGTCCAACGAGATCCCCAACTTCAACGATTCCCAGGAAAAGATCCTGGAGGCGTTGTACGACCGGCTGGAGCTGAAAGTAGTAACAGAGAACATTTTTGACCGGAACAAGCGCATGACCATCCTGCGGAACAAGCAGTCCAAACGAAACGAACAGATCGTCGCTTCTATCACCCTGGAGCAGCTGCTGGATATGCAAAAGGAAGTCCAGTTGGTTTCCATCCCGGATGCCGTCAATGATCTGGCGGATGGTATTCTTTTCGAACTTCGGAGGAACGGCATCTCCATATCGGACCGGAAGTATCTCAGCTACTATCCCATCGCCCAGGCGAAGGCGTGGCTCTCCGGTCATGCTATGGTACAGACGGTGGATCTGCTGGCATTGAAGAACTATCTCTGGCGGAAACCAGCGGACCGGGCCATGGTGGAGGCCACCCTTACTCGCATGTGCGTCAACCCCATGCAGGACAAGGTGAACAACATCCGCGGCATGGCTGCGGAGGCTCATGGGGATTTTGAAACTGCCAGCAAGGATACCAGCAAGCCCGATGCCGCCAAGAAAGCTCTTATCAAGCTGCGGGGCGAGCTGGTGCGGCTCTACGGGATGCAGCAGGAGCTTGCCAACTCATCGCAGTCCGATAGTGAGACAGCGTTGACGGCGGAGCTGCTGGACGATCTGGAGAAAATCAACCGGAGCGCCCATGAGGCGCTGCAATATACTCCTATACCGCTCAGTCAGCTGGCGGCATTGCAATAACCATTTTGGAGGAGGATACGTAATATGTTGAACCACATCATCATCATGGGACGGATGGTCCGTGATCCGGAGCTGCGCAGTACTCAGAGCGGTACCAGCGTATGCAGCTTCACCCTGGCCTGCGACCGGGACTTCAAGTCCAAGGACGGCGGAGATAAGGAGACGGATTTCATTGACTGTGTAGCCTGGCGCTCCACGGCGGAGTTTGTCAGCAAGTATTTCACCAAGGGCCGCATGATGGCTGTTGAAGGACGGCTCCAGCTGCGGGACTGGGTGGACAAGGAGAAGAACAAGCGCCGCAGCGCGGAGATCCAGGTGAGCAGCGCCTATTTCGCGGACTCGAAGTCCAAGGAGCAGGAGCCGCCCGAGGTGACCCATGGCGCAGCAGATGGATTCCCCACCGGTGGTTTCCCGGAGGGAACGCTTCCGAAAGGATTTGATCCTTTTGCCGGGGGTGAAGATGATGGAGAGCTGCCGTTTTGACACAACTTTAGGAGGGAGGGAAACTTCCCTCCCTCCGCAAAATTGGATAAAAGAAGGAGAAGCATTATGCCCAACTGTATGATCTGCAAAAGGTCCGCATATTCCGGCCATGTGCTGTGTCCGGACTGTGCCAGGTCACTGGAGCCCAATTCTCTGTCTACGAAGCTGGCATGGGTGCTGGATCAGCTAGCGGAGGAAATCGTGTTAAGCAATGACATTTCCTCCTGCACTATATGCGAGAATGGCGAGTGTTCCTCGCAGGCCAGCGGACTCGTCTGCCGCATCGGCGTCAAGAATTGGCTGGTCAGTAAGGCGCTCGGATATCTGAAGGATTTCTCCGGGGAGGTACGCGAGTGACAGAGGATGGAATCCTTTTCCAATTAACCACCGAATGTTCATTTTCGGAGGTTTTTCGGGATATTGAGCGAGTCAACGATGCCATTTCTGGCGTTCCTCGTCTGAAAATCGGTCATATCCGAGCCGACTACAAGGGGCGATGGTGGAATACCGTTTGGCCCTGCCACAATGCGTTGGCAACAGATGATGCCAAACGCGAAATTGATACAGTGTATGCCGCGCTGACCGCAAAGGAGGCGCTGGCGGATCTGGACACGCTGACGCGGTTTTGCCAGGCACATCCGGAAGCCTGTGTTGATATGCAATTCAAGCAGGAGTATAACTTCTACTTGGAAGGCAAAAGCTGCAATTTCTGGATCAGGCTCATCACCAGACCCAAAGACTACAATCTTTACCTACATGCGTTTGCCAAAGGCAGACCAGAGTAATTGTCAGACTGGCGGCACATTTCTGTGCCGCCGGTTTTGTCAGAAAGGAATCGGTATGAAGAAATATTTTGATTATTTGGAGAGACTGCGCAAGTCTGGCTGCATCAACATGTATGGCGCAGCTCCTTTCCTGCTGAAAAAATTCCCGGAGCTGTCCAATGACGCCAAACGAGCGGCTGCGATTTTGAAGGCATGGATGTCCAGTTATTCAACGGGAGGTAAGGACAAATGAGACAGGTATATCGCTCCGTCTCCGATGTACTCAATTCACCGTGGGCCGCACTCCGGCCGAACCCCACAAATGATCCTACGGACCGCGTTCTACGCTCTACCAAGTTAGAGGATAGCATCTATGCCGACCTACGCAGCGGGGACAATGCTCTGACGCATACAGAGCAGACTGCCGCCAAAAAGCTGCGCTCCTTCCCTGCCCTCTCTAGAGACATCTATCAATCGTTCTACTCATTGATGCCAAAGCGCAGCGAGGACAGCGCCCTCTCGGCGCAGGCCAGGAAATTTAACGTCCCGATCCTGGATCACATTACCCAGAGCGAGGATTTTCCTACGCTGAAATCTGTCTGCGAGGGCCGGGAACTGCCCGCATATGAGGCGGCAAGCGAGTTTATCACACAGGCAGCAAATGAGCTGGATGATCTTCTGACCAGCATCGGAGGTGAAAAGAACTCCCTAAACACGCTGGAGAAGCTGGAGAATGCGGCAGCCCAGGCCCAAAAGGAGTTGGCAGAGCTTTTAGAGCGGATGCAACATTGCAAGAATCCCGATGCACAACTGAAGCAGCAGGTGACCTCTGCCGCCAACAAAGCGGAGAGTAAGCAGCGGCAGGTCGCGGCGGTGAGTAAGATGATCGATGCCAATGTAGCAAAAAATCAGGATGCCATCTCCTGCATTGTCGCGCAGGCAGTCCACGCGGCTGCTGAAAAGGCGGAAGAAGTGCAGAACATTATTGCCGCCTGGGGGGATGATCCCGGGAATCTGGAGCGGAACGAAGTCAACACCGCATTGCTGAAGACCGTCCGCAGAAGTAATGTCTTGAAGGACGTCTCTAAATACCTTGGCCGGTTTCGAGAGATCTTCGCCCAAGGCAAGCGCAACGGTTTTGCCTACGGCCGCGGAGAAAAATATTCTCTGGAATTAGGCAGCGACCTCTCTCGGGCCCTTACCTCCGAACTGGCCATGCTGGCCTCGCCGCTGACGGCCCCGCTGTTCTTGCGGAAATACCAGCGCAGACAAATCAAACAGTATCAACGCCGTACACCAATATACAAAGGTATGGGCGACATCATCTGTTGTCTGGATGAATTCCAGTCTACTGAAGGTGATCCTGCCGCCTGGGGCAAAGCTGTGGCCTTGACCCTGCTGGAGATTGCGGCAGACGGCAAACGAAATTTCGCGCTGATCCACTTCTCTGGAGGCAATCGCTGTCAGGTGGATGTATTTCGCCCAGGTGAGTATACTGTGGAGGATAAAATGCGCGCGGCGGAAACCTTCCTGAACGGCGGCACGGATTTCAAGACCCCCATGGCGGAAGCCGTCCGGCTGATAAAAGAAGATGACTTTGAGAATGCCGATATTGTTTTTATCACGGACGGTGAGTGCAGCCTGCCGGAGGACTATCTGGCGGAGTTCCGCCAGGAGCAGTCGGCGCACCGCTTTACAGTCACCGGCGTACTGCTGGATACAGGGAAACCTGGTATGGATTTCAGCTTGAAGCCATTCTGCCGGAATATCTACCGCACCAGCCAGCTGCTGGGCGAGGATATTGTGCGGGAGCTGGTATCTGACCGTGTATAAGACTATTGCATTGAGAGAAAAAAAGGGTTACAATACCTTTAAGAAGCTGTGGGGGTGTTACTATGGCAATACCGGCAGAAAAACGCAAATATTCATTCTCAGATTACCTCTCCTGGGATGAAAGCGACCGTGTGGAGCTTTTGGATGGCGAGCTGATTATGATGGCTCCCCCGGCGCGCATTCACCAGGAGATCAGCGTGGAACTGATGCGGCAGCTTGCAAACTTTTTGGAGGGAAAGCGGTGCCGGGTTTATCACGCGCCCTTTGCGGTCCGGTTGTTTGAGCAGGATGGGGATACCCCCGAAGATGTAAAGACAGTGGTTGAACCGGATATTTCCGTTGTATGTGACCCGGGCAAACTGGATGGCAGGGGCTGTAAAGGCGCTCCGGACATGGTGATGGAGATCCTTTCGCCCAGCACGCAGCGGCATGACCGCCTTGTAAAGCTGGACCTGTACCAGCGGGCTGGCGTTCGGGAATACTGGATCGTTGACCCGGACAGCCGGACGGTCCAGGTCTTCCTGCTGGAGCATGGTTCCGTCCTGCCGCACGAGGTTTACGAACGGGACGCGGTGGCGAAGGTCAATGTCCTGGACGGCTGCTTTATTGAACTTACAAAGGTATTTAAGGAGTGATCGCCCGCAATGTTGGGCGACTGTCCAGATGTGCGATGTGGGGATGGCTATAAACAGGCCATCCCCGCGTTTTTATATTAGTCATGTCATTTCAAACATAATTAATGACTTAATGGATCAAAATGTGCGGTGGCATTGATGCCATCGCACGTTTTTTCTTGAAAATTTTCAGAAAAGCGGGCTTTTCTCCAAATGTAGCCCGTTGGGCGCTATCGCAAATCTAATCAACTTTGTAATCTATAGGCAACCCCCAAACGCCCGACAGACTACAAAGGAGGCTTATTATGGATACCTTGGCGCGGACATTAGGAATGCGGATACATACCGCCCGCAGAAAGCAGGGCATTACCAGCAACCGGCTGGCGGAGTACTGCCGGGTGGGAGCAGTCCACATCCGCAAGATCGAATCCGGAGCAAAACTGCCCAGCATCCAGACCTTTATCATGATCTGTAACGCGCTGCAAACCTCACCCCAGTATCTGCTTCAGGACAGCTTGGAATTTGACGGCTGCGAGCTGCAGCTGCGTCTGATGGACAAGGTCATGGAATTACCCGCCGCCCAAGCCGAGCTGGCAGAAAGTTTGATCGACACGATGCTGATGCAGCTGGCATGAAAAAATCGGAAGCCTGTATGGGCTTCCGATTTTTCCCTGTTCAGAAACAGGCACTTCACAAAAACTAAATTATATGCTATATTGGCCGTAGCCTTGAAGGCTATCTTTATTTGTCCCGCTTTCTTCGGAGATGGCGGGAGATGGTCAGCAGCAGTAACAGGTCTTCATCATCCAGCTCCCGCATCTCTTCCATGATTTTTCGGTTCAGCTGCGGATACAGCCCCTCCGAATCGAAGAACTGCATGGGCGTGATCTCGAAATACTCGCAGATATTCAAGAACTGCGCCATAGAGGGCAGCGCCTTTCCGGAGGTGATGCCCTGGATATAGTTGCGGTTCATCCCCAGTGCCAAGCTCATCTCGTACTCGGAGACATCTTTTTTCAGGCGCAGCTCTGTGATCCGCTGCCGGACGTATGCCGAATAATCCATCATGACCACCTCGTGATTAGCATACTTCTATTTTTTGCTCCGATATCCAGATTTAATCAGCGGTTATTTTGATATATCAGGTGAATATGCAATATTGTATCTTGAATTTATGGAATAAAAGTGTAGAATGGAACTGATGCACGCGACGATTATACCGCAGCAATATGGAACTACCAGAAAGGATGGGATCGTATGACAGGCGAAAAAGGGCATCTGCCAGCAGGGGAACTGCCGTTTGACCTGAAAAATGAAATTGGGGAAGTCCAGGCATTTCGGATGTTTATTCCTGACGTCTATTACCTGACTGCTCAAAAGAAGGGCTGTGCGGCGGAGAATTACTATGCCGTCATGGAATCTGCGGCTGTTTTTCCTGCTGTCAGCCGGTATGGACATCCATATCCCGGCCTGCGCCTGTATGCGGTAAGTGAGGACACCAGCGGCTGGCGGGTCCTGGAATATGAGCTGGGCAAGTACCAGATGGCGCGCAACAGAGAGCTGATTACAGAAGAAACGGAGCGGGAGTTTCACAGAGCCGCCCTGTTTGCGGCAGGATATCACCCGGAATATTTTGGCGAATACCCGGTCCCGATTCGGACACCCAGAGGCTATACGCTCCGTCATCAGAAGCTGGAGAACGGCGTCTACTGGCTGGAGACAAGCCAGTGCAAAGAATTCCTGGCAGTCTGCTATCCCATCTGGAACACGGAATTTACCAGCATCGCCCGGGTGATCGGAGAGCCGACGGAGTATGATTCCATACAGGGCTACGATAAGACCTTTGGCAGTCTTTTCTTCTCCCGGCGCTCCTGTTGCGTTGCGTTTTACGAGCTGATGCAGACCCGTCCAGGCTGGGAGGGGAAGGTCATCGACAAACCGGCAGTGATGAACGCGATCTGGCGGTATCTGCCGAAGTACGCCGCCATGGCCCCGGGGCTGAGCGAAACCAGCTGGAAAAACTATCTTTCCAGGCTTGAGGCAGAGCGGGAGCGCGTGATCCGGATGTCTCCAGAGGCCGGAGATGACTTTATGCTCTTTCTGAAGGAGCGGTAGGACGCTTGCTTTTTAGCGGCCCGTCCTGTATAATGCCGTGTGGGAGGGATGGAAATTGCAGGTAGCGGTTTTACACGGAAATCTGTCAGAAGCCGAACAGGATCATTATATCCGCCAGGTCACGAAGAAGTTTCCCGTCAGCATCGTGGAGAAGGTCATCCTGGATGTTCACGGGGAGTATGTGGATGTGAGTTATACGCTCCACCGCTTCCGTAATCTGCGGAAAATGGGCGGATGCTGTATCGGGGAGCCCTCCAGCTGGAATTATGCCAAGCAGGCGGAATTGAGAGATACGATTCCTAACCGGATAGATATGTAGCTTCCTGCTTGGAAAAACTCCAACTATACACGGCCCTGATGGAATGGTATAATGGGAACGTATTTCAGGGCGGAGTAAATGAGGGCGGAGTAAGTTAGGGAGGAATGGCAAAAGTGAGGGGCGGAGTCTGCCCCTTTCGCCGCACCGCGACGGCCTGGAAAACAAAATATGGACATAGAAGACTGTAATTGCCTTTTGAAAAGAGGTGGTTGCGGTCTTTTTTTGTCCCCCAAATGGAAAGGAGCAGAATTTTATGAGCGAACCCAACAACACGTTCCCGTTCACCGGAATGGAGACAGGGGGCGCGCTGGACATCTGCGCCATCTTTGGCAGCAGTACGCCCGGCGGCGAATTGAACCCCTTTGAGATGCCTGCGGCAAAAGGCCCTGTTGAGATGGACCCTTTACCCCAGGAGCACGCTCCCGCCGCAGGACCCGAGCCTAAACCTGTTGCAGAGCCGGAACCTGTTGCGGAATCGGAACCTGCTGCGGAACCGGAACCTGAGCAATTGTCCGCCGCACCTGCGCCAGAGGAGAAAATCACTACCGAGCCAACCCGGAAGCAAGCGATTCCTCCCGCAGAGGAGCCTAACCTTATCTCCGCCGCTTTCAGCAGGCAAGAGGAGAAAAATACCCAGCAGGGCCTTTTGGAAAAGCCTCCGGTATTCACCTATGGCAGTTCCAAAGAGCCTATTAAAGATCCCAGTATGACCTTCGAGGAGTTGCGCATCGACAAAGCGGAGGACTTCCCGGAGCTGGCCGAGGGCAAAAAAGTGTCCTGGACGGTGGAATATGGCAAAACAGTCAAGACCATCACCGACCCCAAGAGTACGACGATCCAATCCATCAAGGCGGAGATCGAGACATCCAGGGGCTTCCTGGACGGGCTGAAAAAGGCTAAGGACAAGAACCCGGACTGCCTGGTCAAGCCGCGCGTCACCGCCCAGAGCAAGGGCATCGCCGCGTACAAGGGCGTGTTCTCCTCCTTAGAGGAGGCCCGGGCATCGGATAAGACCATCTGCATCGTGCCCGCCGGGGACGGCAGGATCTACGAGCTGCGCAAGAGTGAGCTGGGCGAGTTCATCGTCCCCAAAAACAACGTTGTGGAATTTCCGCAGATCAGGGCCGGGTTTACCCCGGCCCTGCCCCTCATCCCCATGTTCCTGCTGGGCGAGGTCATCTCCTTCTTCCGCTGCTATATGAATGAGCGGGAGGAATTTGAGGTCATGGCCCACATCCTCTGGGACAAGGAAAACAAGGAGTTTGTGGTCCATATCCCAGCGCAGGAAGTCAGCAAAGCCCACATCAACGTGGATCTGAGCCGTGACACCCTGCCGGAGAGCCGCTACCTGCACTACGCCGACATCCACAGTCATAACAGCATGGAAGCGAGGTTTTCTTCTACAGATGACAGGGATGAAAAGGCTACCCGTCTTTACATCGTGCTGGGCCGCCTGGACCGGTTTTTCCCTGAGATCTCTGTGCGTATGTCCTGCGGTGGCGTGTTCCAGCCGCTAGATCCGGCAACTGTGCTGGAGAGCGTCGGCGAGGTATTCCCCCATCAGTGGCATGACAATGTGAAAAAGCAGCCCCGTCCCCCCCGTCGCATAGTGGGCGTTTCGCCCTGGACGGGGATTCCTATTTGGAGAGATGTGCGATGAAATTTTCTCAGACACGCCCGGTCAAGATCGTCATGCTGGGCGCGGGCGGGACCGGGGGCCATATCGCGCCCCACCTGTACCGCCTGCTGTACTCCCTGGAATGTCCGGTACGGTTCATCATCTGCGACGGCGATGTTGTAGAGGAGAAAAACCTGGTACGGCAGAATTTCATCCAGGCCGATCTGGGAGAAAACAAGGCGAAAGTGCTTGCTGAGCGGTACTCCACAGTATTTGGGTTGGAGACGGAGTATGTACCGTCCTTTGTAGAGAAGGAGGATGACCTGCGGCGTCTGCTGAAGCCGGACCACTGGCGGATAGATCGCGCAAAGTTCATCTGGGAGCAGGTCATTCTGATCGGCGCGGTGGACAACAACAAGTCCCGCCAGCTCTGCCACCGCGTTTTTCAGGAGGCAAAGGAGCTGATCTACATCGACAGCGGGAACGGAGAGTATACCGGCCAGGTAGTTTGTGGGATACGCCGGGGCGGCAAAACCTATTACCCGCCTATCGGAGCGGTCTACCCGGATGTGCTGGAGGATACGGACAAATTCCCAACGGAGCTGTCCTGCGCTGAAGCGTCCGTGTCTGCTCCCCAGAGCATTGCGGCCAATATCACAGCAGCTGCCGCTGTGGTGGATATGATCTATAACATCCTTGCCCTTGGCGACAGCTCGGTGCGGAAGATCACTTTTTCCACCAGAAGTGTCAATGTACGGCCAGAAATTCAAAAAAAGCAAAGGAGGAAAGCGGCATGAGAGCAGTCGTAAACGCAAAAGAATTTTCCGGGGCGCTGGACAAGGTGAGCAGGGCCGTCCAAAAATCGAAATTTCTCCCGGTCCTGGAGGAAGTGCTGGTTTGTTTTACCAACGGGCGGTGTGTCCTGACGGGGACTAACCTGGAGACATGGCTGACTACAGAGATCCCGGCGCAGGGAGACGATTTTGCTTTCGTCTTCCACCGTACGGCGAGCGTGGTAAGAGCCTGCCGCCATTTTGACGGTGAGCTGGCCATAGAGCTGACGGAAACCGGAGAGGGCCTCAAGCGGCAGCTGCGGCTCTGTATGAGCTGCGGAGACCGTGTGGGAGAGTTTCACACCTTCTACCCGGTGGAATATCCGGAAATGCCTGAGACGGAGCCGGAATATTCCTTCCAGGCCAACGCTTTCCTCTTGATGGAACGGATCAACCGGATCAAGTACGCCACGCTGAAGTCCGCCTCCAATACGAACGTATGCAGCACCAGCATCCAATTCAAGGGCAGCAGGATCTACTGTCTGGATGGCCTGCGGGCTGCCTGGAGTACAGATGAAGCGTTGTCTGTGCCGAAGCCGTTCCTGGTACCGGTCACATCAATGGAGTATCTGAAGATCTTCGGCAAACAGGATGTATCCATGCGGCTTGACCGCCGCTATGTTGACATCACGGACAACACGACACATCTCATATTCCGTCAAGCGGAAGCTGTGCCGTTCGACTTGGACAGTGCCATTCCCCCGGAATTTTGCGAGGAGGTCTGCTGCTGTCCGGATGAATTTCTGGCGGAGCTGACCTATCTGAAGGAGCTCATACCGGCTGGTCAGAAGCCATACGCCTGCTTCTGCGGCGGCAGGCTGCTGGCCCAGGCGGATGAGTGCAGGTATCAGACCAGGGTCCAGTTGGAGGGCAAAAGTAGGATGGAGATTGGGTTCAACCTGCATCACATGGCGGATGCCCTCCGGCAATTCAAGGGAGAACCCCGTGTTCGAATGAAGTTCAGAACACCGGCCTCACCCATTTTGCTGGAAGCGGATGGCCGCAGCGACTGTGCGCTCGTGCTGCCGGTCCGGCTGAAGACGCCCATGGCAGCGGCGGCATAGAAGGAGAATACCATATGGACTACGAAACCTTTGACCAACTCCACAGGAGCGATCCGATGCTCTTTTCACTGGCAATGGAGGTATTTCTGGATAAAGGCCGGACGGCCATCCAAGAAAGCACCTCGGAGGAATTGACCATTGCCATCCTGCAAAAGATGACAGTCCTGCTCATGGAGAAGAATCTGCAAGGCGCTATCTGTGCGGCGGAAGCCTTTGCCCGGATGGATACCGGGACCCTGCTGGACTATGCCCGACGCTCCGGCTATTTTATTGGCGAAGCTCAGAAAGAACAAAACTGAGAAGGAGAAAATGTCATGAAAACCATCTACATTCCCAAGGGCGAAACTGTATCCTACGAAAATCTGACCACAGACCGCATCGTGGTCAAAGGCTGCCTGAAGGTGCTGGACAGCACCAAGGCCAGGAGCATTTCCGGCAACGGGACGATTTACGCCGGCAGCGTCTCTGCGGACGACATCCGTGTAGACGATCTGGAGGCCGCTTCCGTGACCTGCAAGCGTCTGATTGCCAAGCGCGTGCAGACGCCGCAGCTCATCGCGTCGGAGAGCGCCGCCGTGTCCTGCTACCTGGCCGCCTCCTACGTGGAGACCGGCAAGCTGACCGTGGCCGCCAGCGAGATCTGCGAGGCAAAAGCGGAGGAGATCATCCATCTGGCGCCCAGGAAGCGGACGCTGTTTGGATTGCTGCTGGTATCGGCGCTTCGCTCCCTGTGGACGAAGCTGACCGCCCCCGCTGTTCCGGACGAACCCGTGGACGCTGAGTGGCGACCTGCGGCGGCGGAACCGGAAAAGCCTGCGGAAGGATCTCTGAAAAGCAAAGATCAGGAATTGGACCGCATGATCGCCATGTTCAATCTCCTGCGGGAATCCGGCTATACTCTGAAGATCCTCCCCGGCACGCCGGAGGAGAACGCTCCCGCATTTGATTTCACCCATGGCAAGGCTGCGTAAGCTGGGCATCCCGTGTCCGCTCTGCGGCAGGGAGCTGAACAGCTGGGACGACCGGGCCAGCAAGGCCCTGGGATATAAGACCTATCAGGTCTGCGAGGACTGCCTCTGCAAGGAGCACGGCAAGACCCAGGCGGAGTTCCGGGACATCCTGGAGGGCTTCTTCGGGATGCGCCCCTGCGCGGGGATATAACCATGGCTGAGCTGAACGAACTGACCAGGCGCCTGTTGGCGGAGGGCTGGAAGCCGGAGGACACGCCGCCGGGAACGAAGGAATACTTCTGGTTTTATGGCGGCTGGACGTACACCCGGGAGGCTCTCGCCGCCCTGACGTTTGAGACACCATGCGGTTTGCTGGTGAAAGGCAGCCATTTCGGAAATGGCGATATGGCCTTCCAGGGGATCAGCTGGCAGCCGGAAAATGATAACCCGGTGGTCTGCTGTCCCCGGTTCGACCTTGATTTCTGTCCTATGCGGCATCCTATGCTGTGGAGTAATTCCTACAACAGCGGCAGTGGTATCGTCCGGCAATGTGCCTGTCATCAGACAAACCGGCCCTACACCTACGAGGGCAGTCTGGATGAAGCGCACGACCAGGTATGGTCCGAGGCAGAAGAAATCTGGCTGAAGTTCAAGGTGCAGCACAAGGGAAGGGTCTGTAAGCAGCACTGCAGCTATGACCGGACGGACAAAGAATGGCACATCGCATACAATCCCATCGAATGTGCTGATACCTATGGCCGCGCCTGCCGCTATTGCCAGGTTCTGGACAAAGAGTTGGACACCCGGCGGGGCAATGTCTTTTACGATGTAAAAGAAACCCGCATCATCAAGGGCGACTGGCTGTTTCCGGATAAGGAAGTGACCACCGTTCGCAAAGGGATCAAAGTTCTTAACAGAACTGCCTCCCTGACGATCTGCGAGGCGATCGTGCGGTACGCGAAGCATCATATCATCGACCGCTTCATGCTGAACCATCACCATGAGCTGTATTTTGACAAGTCCCTGCGGTACGAGCTGGTAAACTTCCGCGCACAGCGGCAGAATACCCGGGACATCATGCAGGATCTGGCGGATACCGCCGCCGGGATCGAGGTGGTGCATCAGGCCGATGCGGAAAAGCTGAGGAAGGAACAGAAACGGGCCAGAAAGGAAGCCCGTCAGGCTCAGCGCGTCCGTTCATTGGAGAAGCTGGTGCTGACCGGTGATCTGGACAACCTGACCTACAGCCAGAAAAGCGGCCTCAAAAAACATTTGAGTGAAGAACGAATATCGGAGCTTATGGAACAGCGTGATATGAATGCGGCACAGGTGCAAACGAGCCTGTTCGCGTAACCGCGCGGTATCCATAGCCAATCTTGAAATTGAGGGCAGGCCATAGCGGCCCCCTCAATTTCACCTTTTTATCGAGGAGGAAATCATTATGTCGATCAAGTCTCAGGAAAAGAACATGCGGAAACTGGCGGATCTGCTCAGCCATGACCTCGGCTATATCTGGGGTGAGAAAGAATCCGGTCCCAACGGGGACAAGAAAGTGTTTCTGAACACCGGCAAAGCATTTTTGCGGGTGCTGGCCAAAGACCTGGGCCTGCGGGATGTGAATGTCCGTACCAGTCCCGGCGGCATCGCCATTTCCGGAAGCTGCTCGCTCATCGGAATGTGGAAAGAGAACGGGATCTATATCCAGATCAGCCAGTCCAGCTTTGGCTCCGGCTTTGATGTACTTTACCGCACTGTCCGCCACAAGGAGGACTACACCGGCGGACACAACTGCTGGCTGACCCGCCATGACCTGGCCCGGATGTCCTACAGGCAGTTCCTGGATACGCTTCTGATGCTCAGGAAGGAGGATACCTCCTATGAGCGGGCAGCCTGAGACCGCTAACCAGCGTTACTATGCAGCCGAAAGCCTTCGCACAGGGCAGAGCAGGTTGATGGAATTATCCCAGCAGCTGGTCGTACAGCGGTGTCAGGTAGAAAGCTACCGCGCCAGCGATCTGGCTGCTGCCAGAGACACCTACTCTCAGCTTCAGCAGACGCGGAAAGACCTGGTGGCCATCCTCGCGGACATTCGGATGCTGCTGATGGAGGTGGAGGAAACACAGCTCGCCGCTATGGCGGGACAGCTTCAGACGGGACTCCGAAGATTTAGCCTCATGAGCAACACCTACCGCCCCGTCTATGATGTGCTGCGGGATCTTGCCGGGAAGCTCCCAGTGGAGGGCAAGGCCAACGCCGCCGTCATTGGGCGGCTGATGAACAATGTGAAGATGGGCTACTATCCCACCGATCCGGACAATATTTCCCTTATCCTGCGGGGTATCCGGTTCCCGGAAGGCGTCACCACCAACCTGCTGGACCCATGCTGCGGCTGCGGCAAGGCCCTCCGGCAGCTCGCCCAGGGGAACAACTGCTACGCTTACGGCATGGAACTGGACGAGAGCCGGGCGGAGGAGGCGCAGACGCGCCTGCACCGCGTTGGTTTCGGCAGTTTCTTCTACAGCCGCATCAGCCATGAGGCGTTCCATCTGCTGTTCCTCAATCCGCCGTATCTGTCCGTACTCAACGAGAGCGGCGGAAGGGCCCGGCATGAAAAGAAATTCCTGATCGAAAGCCTGTGCCACCTGATGTACGGCGGCCTGTTGATCTACGTGATCCCCTACTACCGTCTGACCCAGGATATATGCCGCGTCCTCTGTGATAACTTTGAAGACCTGACCCTCTGGCGCTTTACCGATAGAGAGTTCAGGAAATTCAAGCAGATAGCGGTACTGGGCATACGGAAGCGGCGGACTATGGAGCCGGCCGATACCCTGTGGCTGGAGCAATATACGTCTGATCCCACCGCCATTCCCAGTCTCGCAGAACTGCCGGAGGACAGATATGCTCTTCCGGCCCAGCCGCTGGAGGTGCCGGTGTTCAAAGGAGAAAAGTTCAATCAGAAGGAGCTGGAGCAGCAGCTTCGCCGTTCCGGCAGCTTCAGCCAGATGATGGCCCGCAGTGAACTGGACAATGGAGTGAAGCGGCCTCTGCTGCCGCTGTCCATTGGACAGATCGGGCTGATCGGTGGTTCCGGCATGATAAACGGGCTGATCGAATGCGATTCCCCCCATGTTATCAAAGGCCGTATTGTCAAGGTAGCCTCCACGGATATAGAGAATCAATACACCGCCAGCGGAAAACGCTGCGGAACGATCGAGCGGCAGGTAATATCCAACAAAATGATTTTCAACGTCCTGACGCCCCAGGGCTTCCGGGCACTGACTTAAGGAGTAGAAAATGATTGAAACAGCGAAAAGAGTTCATGCCGCGCTGGGCCGCACTCTGGCGACACCCGGTGTTATGAAAGTGACTACCCAGACGGAGCGGAATATTGCCGTCACCCGTCATTCCCATGGTGATTGGGGTGATGTGGGGAAAGAGGACTGGCAGTCAAACGACCAGGCAGTTCAGACCGGCGGACGGCTGCTCTCCGTCTATCACACGCTGGACGGCACGAAATTCTGGATCATCACTGAGGCGGACAGATCGGCAACCATCGTCCTGCTGCCGGATGAATATTAAGGAGGACCCTATGAAGGGAAGAGATCTGGTGGTCGTATGCTCTGCATCCGGACTGCCGCAAAATACGGAATTGGCCTGTCAGGCCATATGGGCCAAAACAGCACAGTTTCTCCAGCCAAATCTGGGAGAACTGTACTCCAGCTTCTACCCTGTGGCAAGTGTCTGGGGGATCGGCCTGCGCAGCTATGGCGTCCTGCTGGGGCGTGAGGACACGGATCGGTTTATGCGCATCCTCCTTGCCGCTACGGAGGCACAGAGCGCCGCCATTGATCTCCATATCAGTGGCCTGCTGAGCCGCATGGATCTTGAGCAGACTCGCAGGGTGGGCAACAACATCATCTGTCCGGTCACACTGGACGGGACGGATAAGGAACTGGAGGCTCACACCCTATGGCATATCGCCATGGCCTCCGGGACTTTCCTGCCGGACTGCTGCATCTACTATCTGGAGCAGGAGCGTGCTGTTGCCGATCTGGAGCTGAGGCAGAAGATCGCCCGCAGCATTGAAAGCTATGCTGTGTGCGCGGTCAGATTGGAAATGGAGGAAAACCATGCTGACATTTGATACTGAACGCTTCGTCCAGGCCCTCCGGGAGGCCCCGGAAAACACGCCCTTCCTGGAGGCTGCGGATTATAGCGAATATCTACAGCGTCAAGTACTTGACAAACTGAAAGGACATGAGCCGCTCGATCTTCTCAACCTGGATTGGGATAAACTCCCGCCCTGCCGATCGTTTATACCCAACTACCACGAGCTATACGAGAGAGTAGATGCTGGCTGGACAAAAGGCGTGAATCTCTTCTTTCGTGAAACGCCTGCGGCACCGCTGGCGGAACGGTCGTTTTTCTAGGAGAATGCTGATGTATGATTATGAGTATGAGCAGGATGCGCTTCTTTCCCTGCGTTTATTGAAATTCCTGTACCAGCAGAATATGGACGCGCTGTATGACCTGCTTAAAAGATTTTCATGCAGCAATATTGATATGCTAACCTGGTGTGCAGATTTTTCTGTCTGGGAGATATTTTCCGATGCGATATTTACAGCCAACCAGGACTGGGAAACGGACATAGTCACATTTTCCCATCCTACCATAGACCGGTTCTATGATTTGGGAAACCGGTGGTGCGCCTTCCAGAAGATCGATCGGAACGCATGGAGGAAAAAGGTCCAAGATGCGGTGCGCTATTTCACAGCCGGCATCTCACACGAGGTTTCTGCGTTGGATTTTAGATTCTCGATGGCGCATGTGACCCTCCAGATACAGTTTTCTCCAGACAGCTCGGAACCGCTTCTATTTGGCAACGCGATGGTCGATATGCTGCTCTATATGGAGCGGGAGATCCAGAGGATGGAAGCATGGATGCGAAAAAATGAAGGCGAAGAAGAAAGTATATGTAGAAAGGCGGCGGCGTAATGGATGTTGCTGTAAATAAGGACCTTTCCCACGAAACGATACTGCGGGTATCGCCCAGCAGAAGAACGCTGATCCTGGAAATGCAGAAGCCGGACGGAGCAGTGGCGCACAAGGAAATATCACCGCTGGAGTTTTACTATGCGGTCAACAGCAGTTACTACTCCACGGATCATCTGCGCAGCGGTTTTCTGCCTGAGAACTGCCTGCATGTCTCTATGAACAACAAGGAAAAGTCCTTCATCCTCTGGAACCCGGAGCTGCGGGCGGATGTGATCTACCGGGATAAGGAATACCTTAATTTCCCTATCCCTCGCCTGGTGATCGGCGTTCGGATACTGGAGACGGGACGTATGGCCGACTGTTCCATTGGCGTCATCGCAGACGAGAGACCTCTGCCGGAAACAAAGATGTACTATTATCCGTTTTCTAACGTCCATCCGGATGGAACGGTCTGTTCCGGAAACAATATGCTGCCTAAATACAGGAAGCAGACGTCACTGCGAAATTTTCCGCGCTATCTGCTGGGACTTCCGGACAATGACGATATGTATGATTCGAGCCGGAACCAGCTCGAATTGGAACACGGGCCGCTGATGGAACATCTTCAGGACAAGACCCCAGATTACTATTATTCCGACATTCTGATCCCCAATGGAGAGACGCTGGAAAATTTTATCAATAGGAGGTAGCCATGATACAGAAGGATGCGAAAACGATCCGGGCGGAGCTGGCGAAGCCCTTTGCCCCGGAAGATCTGGAGTGGCGTATTCAGTATGCAGACGAAAAGAAGAGCCGGGGTATCGTTGTCCCTTACGTGACCAATCGGGCGATCCAGTCCCGGCTGGATGACGTGGTGGGTCCGGAGAATTGGTACAATGATTTCAAGCCCTGGCATGGCGCGAACAAAAAGGAGGCCCAGATCTGCGGCATCTCCATCTATTTTGAGGAGCGTAAGCAGTTCATTACCAAGTGGGACGGCGCGGAGGATTCCGATATTGAGCCTGTGAAGGGCGGACTCAGCGACAGCATGAAACGGGCCGCTGTCCAATGGGGCATCGGCCGGGTCCTTTACAGCATGACGGAGCCTGTGTGGGTAAATATTGAGCCGCGCGGCCGCAGCTGGATCATAAGAAAGGGCGAGCGATCTACTATGGACAAGGCGTATCTCGATCTGCTGGACAAGCTGAAGCTTCAGCCCGCTGCACCCATTGGCACGCAATCCGAACTGACGCCACGCCAGACAGCAGACAGCGCCGGCGCGAAGAGTCCACCGGCTTCCGCTGCCGGGCAGACAAAACCACAGCCGAAACAGGAGTCCACCCCGACCTGGGACTGCATTGTCCATACTGCTATGCTGCAGTCTGGTATGAGTGGCAGCAACACCGTGGTTATTCTGAAATATCCGGATGGAAAGGATGTTAAGGCTTATGCCCGCGGAGAGCATCCGGCCCTGGTTCCCGGCACACAGCTGACCGGCGTCAAGCTGGTCAAACGCCAGCAGGATACGGTGGTATTCTACATTCTGGAGGCATATCAGGTCGTTGACATGAAGCAGGCGGCGTAAGGAGGGAGAAAAACGTGGACAAGATCAGTCAATTCCAGATCACCGGCATGACCATTTCCGGGTTCAAATCATACGAAAAGCCCACGGAACTGACTTTCGGCAATCCCACAACCATCACCGGCGGCAATGGCCGGGGCAAAACCAGCATCGCGGATGCCATCGCCTTTGCCGTTACCGGGCTCCCCTTCTTCGGAGAGAGGGGCCTGGACAGGCTGCACAACGAGGTCAACCCCGATGTACTCGTCCAGATGCGATTTCTGGATGAGTACGGCGCGCCCCACGAACTGACCCGCACCCGGCAAAATGAGCGCACGACCATTCAGTATGATGGTTATACGGTGCGGCAGATGGACATATCGGATATGTTCGGAGAACGGGATGTGTTCCTCTCCATCTTCAACCCGCTCTATTTCATCGAAGAGCTGGGCGATGAGGGGAAGAATCTGCTGGAGATGTACTTACCCAAGGTGTCCCAGAAGGATGTGCTGGCCCAGCTTTCGGAGCCGGTGCGGCTTCATCTGGAGAAAGAAGAAATCCTCTCTCCGGAAGCCTATCTTCGGACCCGCCGGGAGACGATCCGCTCTCTGGAGGAGAAAATCGTCTATATCACCGGCCAACGCGACCAGGCGGCGGCCCAGCGGCAGCGCAATGCCGAGCGGAGCCAGGCTCTGCCGCAGCAGTACGAATCCTTGCAGCAGGAACTCGCCGGCCTGAAAGAAAAGCAGTTTGCCGGTCTGGACGTTGCCGCTATGAACGAGAAGCTGATGGAGTGCAGCGCGCGCTACAGCGAGACCCGGAGGGACGGACAGACGGACGACGCTGGACTGTGGGAGTAGCTTACCGCCCTGCGGGAAAAGATCGCTGCCCGGAGGTCGGAGCAGTACCAGTCAAAGTACATCCAATCTCTGGCGGAGGCCCAGGCCAGGGTACAGGCTCTGGCAGTGCAGTACAACCGGGACGCGGCGGCTTACAGGGCTCTGGCACCCGGCGCGCCCTGTCCCATTTGCCGCCGGCCTGTTACAACAGAGGAGCTTCCCCAAATTCAGGAGGTGCTGCGCAATTCCGCCACACTGCATCTTACCCAGGGAAAAGACCAGCAGGCGCAGGTCAAAGAAATTCAGGATTTGGATCAAAAGGCCAAAGAGGCGTTTGAAAAATTCCGGTCTGACGATCTGGAAAGGTGGGAAGCCGACGCGCGGCAGTTGGAGGGCAAAATCCAGCAGCTCGTCAAGGATGCCGCCGCTCAGGCAGAGAGCCTGCGTATAGAGATCCAGCAGCTTACGGCGGATCTGAAGTACGGCAATCTCACACAGGAGGAGTACGACCGTCTCCGGGAATGCCAGGAGGCGTGCTGCCAGTGCGAGGCTGAAATGACCGCGCTGCAATCGGCTGATGAAGCGGATGCCGCCAGCTTTGATAAGCAGATCGCTGACCTGAAGGCGGAGATCTCCGAGCAGAAAAAGCTCATCGCCGACGCGACGGTCTACGCCAGCAAGCGGGCGGAGATGACCTTTGCCGCCCTGCGGATGAATCGGGTGGAGATCTCGCTGTTCGATGTGGTGAAGTCCACCGGGGAGTGGAAGGACGCCTTCAAGTTTACCTACAACGGCCGCAGGTATGACCGCCTCTCCCTGTCGGAGAAGGTCCGGGCGGGGATGGAGCTGTCCGAGCTGGTAAAGCGGCTCACGGGGCGCAACTATCCGGTGTTCGTGGACAACATGGAATCCATCGACGATCTGGAGAATGTGCGGCCCACGGGCCAGCTCCTTCTGGCGAAGTGCGTCAGCAGGGCGGAGCTGTCCGTCCGGCCTGTGCGGCCCATTGCGGCGGCTATGTCCAAGGCCGCGTGAAGAAAGGGTGAGCCCGCTTGGTCTATGATAAGATCCCCATCGTGGACACGGCCAGGCGGTGCGGGCTGGTCATCGACTCCCGGACGCTCCGGCGTTCGGAGGTCGAGGCCAGCTGTCCCTTCTGCGGCGACCACGGTGCGGGAAAGTATCATCTGAGCCTCAATACTGACACCGACCAGTACCGCTGCAACCTCTGCGGCGCCCACGGGAACAGCGTGTCACTGTACGCCAGGATCAACGGCGTCAGTAACAAAGAAGCATATCTGGAGTTGAAGAAGGGCGGGAACATCTACCGTTTCCCCCAACAGCCAACTCCCCAAATTACAGAGCGGCAGCCATTTCCTCTGGAGGCGCGCCACGCCGCTTACTCTGCGATGCTGGAGCATCTGACGCTCCTGGACAGACACGGTGAGAATCTGCTGGGCCGGGGACTGTCGGAGGAACGCATCCGGCACAATCAGTACCGCAGTATGCCGGAGACGGAGCGGGGGAGGCGGCTGCTGGCTGAACTCCTTCGCTCCCAAGGGCATGAGCTGCTGGGCCTGCCGGGATTCCGGACCTGTTACGGTGACTGGACCCTGCATGGCCCCAACGGATTTCTGATCCCTGTCCGAAACAGGGATGGTCTGATCCAGGGGCTGAAGATCCGTCTGGATGATGAATAGAAGTGTAAATACCGCTGGCTCTCCAGCAGGAAGATGACCAATGGGACCCGGAGTTACTCCTGGATCCACGTCACTGGCGACACCACAAGGAAACGGGCCTACCTGACGGAAGGCCCGCTGAAGGGAGATGTGGCCAGTTTCCTGGCGAAGGACGCGCTGTTTGTCTGCCTTGGCGGCGTCAGCGCCTTGAGCGGTCTGAAGGATACCATTCTTGATCTGGGCGTTACGGAAGTGGTGGAGGCCATGGACACGGACCAGATGACCAACAAGGATGTACGAAATGCGATCCTGAAAATGCGGCAGGAGTTGAAAACAGTCCAGGGGCTGAAGTATACGAAATACACTTGGAACCCGGCCTACAAGGGAGTCGATGATTATCTGCTCAGCTGTGCGGCCGGGGTGTAGAAAGGAAATTGGATAATGGGAAATGTACTTGATATGAAAGATTTCATCGGCACATCTCAGGGGGACAAGGCTCACATGCTGGGGAAGTTCCTTTACTTCTCCCTGGCGAACCTTCTGGTAGAGAAGGAGGCCCTGTCTAAGCTGTGTAATGATCTGAACATCCCCTACGCCGGCAGCAACCGGCTCTCCGTGGCCGATGCCTTCCGCTCCGCTACCGGTGACATCCGGGAGCGGGTCCCGGTGACCAGTATGGGTGAGACTAACATCTATCTGGTCTACTGCCGGGACAACAAACGGGAGGGCGGCATTCTCTCCAGAGAATTGGTGAAGGAGACCCTGAACCGGCAGACCAACCGGTATGAGAAGCTGGCCAATATCAGCTATGATAAGGCCGATAATGCCTTCCGCTATGAAAACCTGGTGCCGGACCCCGACATTGACGTGCTGGCCTGCTGCCGGAGGGCGGAGGAGCTGTTTGAGCTGTATCAGATCTGTGCCAACCGCAAACACGTGGAGACGATCTGCGCCAGCTATCTGCGGAGTCTGGAGGCCACCAAGCTGAGCATCACGGGGCATATGTACTTTGTCCCCAGGACGCACATGGACGGGGTGGATATTTTCGAGGACTTTATCACGCTCCTGAGCAAGTTCAACAAGAACGGCGCACCGCTGATGGTGAACAGCTTCTATATCATTGACGATGAGAAGCAGCGGGGCAAGATGTCCGAGGAGTTCTACGCCGCGGTGAGGAAGGAGATCGCCGCCTATCAGGAGCGGGCGGACTATCTCATCAAGTCCGGGAGCCAGAGTCCGGCGGTCATGGATCGCTGGGTGCTGAAGATCCAGGGCCTGGAGGAGAAGAAAAAGCACTATGAGCAGGTACTCCAGCGGGAGCTGGATGGGCTGGACGATGAGTTCAATACTCTGAAATTCCTTGCTCAGGAGCTCCAGGTGAGAGCGAACAGCATCCGATTTCAAAAGGCGGCGTAAGATATAAAGATGGGGGAAAGAATTTCAACACGAAGTTCTTTCCCTTCATCCTGTCAAAAAAGAGGCCTGTCTGGTTGTTGCCAGACAGGCCTCATCATATTGTAGAGAAAATATAGGAAGGAAGGGGGAAAGGAAAATGGAAAGTGCCAATCAAGCTTTGCATGTGCTTCCCTGTTGATACACCGTCCGAATGATATCGTCGATCTTCGCCTCCTCCAAGCCTACTTCTTTAATAGGTGCTGTATGGGAAATATCCTCGATCAATCGGGCGGCCGTGATCTCATCCTTGCGGAAGCGGTAAACAGAACGGGCCTCACGGACAGAGACAAGCTCCGCATGAGGGTGCGGGATGGTGACAGGGTGATAGAAATCGATGATAAGATGGCGGTAAGGGGCGATCTTGTCAATCAAATCATCCAGTGAACCGTCTTCAATAATCGCTCCCTCGTTAATGATAATGACCCGCTGGCACAGCTCTTGGATATCACCTAAATCGTGTGTAGTCAGGATAATAGTGGTTTTGCCGCGCTGGTTGATTTCCTTGATGAACTTCCGGACGGAATATTTCGCCTCCACATCCAAACCGATGGTGGGCTCGTCCAAAAACAAGACCTCTGGCGAGTGAAGCATGGCTGCCACCAGGTCACCCCGCATTCGCTGCCCAAGGGAGAGTTGGCGCACCGGAGTGTCAATAAAGCGGTCGATTTGAAAAATCTCGTTGAGCGTTCCCAGGTTTTCAGTATAGGTTTTATCTTCGATTTGATAAATTCGTTTCAGCAGCTCAAAGGTCTCGCCCAGCCGCAGGTCCCAGTTCAACTGGCTGCGTTGTCCAAACACCACCCCCAGGTTCCGCACCACCCGTTTGCGGTCCTCCTGGGGAGATATACCATCAATCAGGATCTCGCCACTGGTGGGCCGCATGATGCCGGAGAGCATCTTCACGGTAGTGCTTTTTCCCGCGCCGTTGGGGCCTATGTAGCCTACAATGTCCCCTTTTTCAATGGAAAAAGAGATGTCATCCACCGCCCGTACAGTTTCTGTGTTCTGTACAAAGAGGTTTTTTACCGCCCCCCGCAGGCCGCGCTCCTTTTTGACTTTTTTGTATTCCTTCACCAGATGGCTCACTTCAATGATGTTCATGACCGGGCCTCCATGATCCCCTCAAAATCAATGCTGCGCGTCTGCTCATTCTCGATCCAGTCCAGGATCTTTCCCACCTTCGCCGGATCGTTCTGATCCCGTTTCAGCGCGTGAAGGGGACGCCACCAGAAGGGCCGCAGATACCGGTAGAGCAGCGGCGCGGCTTTCTTTTCCGCCTGGGTAAAGTGATAGCTGTCTTTTATCAGAAGAAGGTTCTCAAGGAAGGACTGGAGTGCCTTTTCACTGTTCTTCTCTACATAATACATGTTATTTTCCCTCTTGTCGAAGATGTCCTCGTCAAAATTGATCCACAGCTCCCGGAACAAAACATTCAGCGCGGTATCCCTGCCGGAAAGGTTGAAATCCAGCACGCCGGCAAAGCGCATATCAGCGTCCAGCAGAATATTGCCCGGGTTCAGATCGGCCTGAAAGACAGAGACCGGGAGTTGGCTGTACAGCCGCTCCAAAGAGCCGCGATTCGCGAGAAAGCGGGACCATATTCCCTGAAACTGTTGTGCATATTGGGGGAGCTGTTCCTCTATGACCCCCTTGAACTCCAGGGCGCACTCCATGATTTCGTCACAGGGGTCAGAGGGGCAGAACCGCTCCAAAATACACAGACCAGAGGGAAAATCCCCGAAATCCAGTCCCGCCGAACCAACCTCGCAGAGGAACCGGAGGGCGTCGTCATGGTAAATATACCGTCCGTTTTGCAGGATCACCCTTTCTCCAAGCTGGTCTGCCGTCTGAAATCGGGACCGCTCTTCCGCGTACACAACGCAGGCTCTGCCCTCATATTCCACGGTCTCCGCCAGATTCCCATTTTTACCGGCGATGATCTGGGGACAGTAATACCCCATAGCGCTGTAAGCCGACGCCGTTTTCTGCCAGATCTGTACGCGGCGCGGGGAAGTAAAATCATTACAGGCAATTTTAATGACCAGTCTCTGATCCGCCCACTCCGCGAAGACCGTGCGGCGGAAATCCTCCTCCCCCCGGCTGGTGTCTTTGTATTCCCAGCTGTATGGCGGGTCCTTGTGATAAAGCTGAAATATCTCTGTAAAGTCCATAAAACAGATACACCTCTTTCGTGCTTCGATCGCTTTCCTAGCTCCCGGCACTCTCGTACCTCCCCATCCCGGCCCGGAATACCGCGCAGCTCCCCGCGAACAGGAGCAGCCCCACCGCCAGGGTGACGGCTGCCATAGGCACAGGAAGGATGCCGGGTTCCGGCTCCAGAATATCCTTGACGGGCCAAAAGGTGATCCACGCCAGAGGCAGGAGGAAGGTAAACAGGGCCTGAACACACCGGGGATAGATGGTAAGGGGGTACATGGACACCCGCTCGAACAGCTCCCCCACCATGTCGGTGAAATTGGCGGGACTTTTGGTCCAGAAGGACATGGAGCCGCAGGACATCCACACCGCCCCCCGGATCAGCGTTCCGCCCGCCAAGGTGCAGAGGATCAGCAGAATATTGCCGCAGCTCGGGGTCAGGTGTACCTTGACACACCCGTAGACGAATACCATCAGGCCGGGGATGATGTCCGTGAAGCCGATGAGATTGAAGTCATCGAACAGAAACTGGAAAATCAGGTTCATAGGCCGCAGCAGAAACCGGTCAAACTCCCCATCAATCATCCAGTAGCCCATGCCCCAGGTCTGGATGAAGAACACCACCGCCAGGCCATGGCTCAGCACCGACATGCCGTACAAAAACGCCAGACTTTCGTAGCCCCAGCCGCCGATGCTGCCAAACTGGTCCACCACGAACTTGATGGTGGCAAAGCCCACCACCCACTGGATGCAGTTGGCCAGCACGTGGCCAATGAGCATAAAGGGGTACTCCAGCCGGGATTGGATGGACTGCCGGATGGAGATAGCGGCCACAGAGGCGTAATATCGTATGGTTTTCACCCCGCTCACCCCCCTTGAATCAGTATGGCCGCCGCCATTTTCGTTTGCAGCACGTGAAACAGGACCCACAGCGCCGCGCACCAGAACAGCTGGAGCGCTGTGCGGAGCATGATCTCATCCATCGCGTACTGCCCGATGTAGATGCCCAGGGGGAGCTGGTAGATGTTCATGAAGGGCAGCGCCTCCAGTACCCGGCGAAACCCGGCGGGGAAAAACCACAGGGGAAAAATACTGCCGGAGAGCAGCTTCATGATGAAGCCCTTGGCGTTGACCAACGGGCCAAGGGTCAGCGTCTTAAAGGCGCACAGCCCCAGCAGGGCCGCCAGAATCCAGTTGATGAGGTAGCCGATGGCAAAGCTGAACAGAAACAGCAGAAGGTGGAGCGGGGACGCGGGTGCGGGAACTCCAAACAGGACGGTCCCCACCAGAAGCAGGGGGACGGCCTTCTGGAAAAAGGCGGCGGCACAGTCACCCAGGTCCTCCGCCAGATAGATTCCGTAGATATTGACCGGCTTGAGCAGGTCCAGGGCCACGCTGCCCGTCCGGACGCTTCGAGCGATCCGGTTCTGGACGCCCATGGTCAGCAGGTTTCCCATAATGACAGAGATGGTGGTGTAGGTGATCATGTCCCGCTGGCTCGCGCCGGACACCGTCTCGGCGCCACTATAGGCGGCGGCCCAGAAGCAGGACATGGCGTACATGATTAGGCACTGGATCAGAATGGTGGAGATCACGTTGAACCGGTAGGCCAGCGCGGTTTGTATTCTGATTTTGGCGACAAATAAGTAGGATTTCATTTTGTGACCTCATACGGCATTAAAATTTTATTCTCGTGTTGTCAAAGCTCTGCGGCTCTGTTATAGTAAACGCACAGTACTCGCAAGAGAAGCTGTAATCCATTTGCGGCAGACGAAAGGAGCGCATGGCTATGATTTGGAAATTCAAGTACGGGCATCCCTTTGAGACGGAGGCCGTGGCCGAACATATAAAAGAGACGGAAGAAGCCCCTCCCCTCGGAACGGTCAGCCTTCAAAACGGCTTTCGCTGGCGGTATGAGCTGGCCAAGGATGATATCGTCTATGGGCTGGGCGAGGCAGTCAGGGGGATCAACAAACGGGGACATCGCTACATCAGCCATGCCTCGGACGACCCGCACCATATGGAGAGTACACAGTCCCTGTACGGCGCCCACAACTTCATCGTGATAGCGGGAGAACAAAATTTTGGCCTGTTTGTGGATCATCCCGCCAAGGTCACCTTTGATATCGGCTATACATGTTCCGATATTTTGGAGATCAGCTGCCAGGAGGCAGATCTATATTTATATGTGATCGAAGGGGAAACGCCCTATGAGGTGGTGAAGCAGTTCCGGAAAATCATCGGGAGGAGCTATATCCCGCCTAAATTCGCCTTTGGATTCGGCCAAAGCCGGTGGGGCTACCGGACAAAGGAGGATTTCCGGCGGGTCGCGGACGGATACCGATCCAATCACATTCCCATTGATATGCTCTACATGGATATCGACTATATGCAGGATTTTAAGGATTTCACCGTAAACGGAGAGGAATTTGTGGATTTCCCCGCATTTGTCAAGGAAATGAAGGAGCGAAACATCAGACTGATCCCCATTATCGACGCGGGAGTCAAGGTAGAGAAAGGTTATCCGGTCTATGAGGAGGGGGTCAAAAACGGATATTTCTGCAAAAGGGCGGACGGCAGCGATTTTGTGGCGGCGGTATGGCCGGGAGATACTCACTTTCCGGACGTCTTGAATCCGGAGGCCAGGCGCTGGTTCGGCAGTTGCTACCGTTCCCTCATTGAACAGGGTATCGAGGGCTTCTGGAACGATATGAACGAGCCTGCAATCTTTTATACGCCGGAGGGGCTGGAGGCGGCATCCCGGCTGATGCGGGAATATATGGAGGATGAGACGGGCGCGGTATCCATGTTTCAGGTCCGGGAGGCGCTGACAGGGCTTCAGAATCATCAGGACTATTACAAGGCCTTCTATCATCAGGTAGATGGCCGCATGGTGCGCCATGATAAGGTGCATAATCTGTTTGGCTACAATATGACCCGGGCGGCGGACGAGGGCTTTGAGCGGATTGCTCCAGACAAGCGGTTTCTGCTGTTTTCCCGCTCCTCCTACATTGGAATGCACCGCTACGGCGGGATCTGGACCGGAGACAACAAGTCCTGGTGGAGCCATATCCTGCTGAATCTGCAAATGATGCCGGCGCTGAATATGTGCGGCTTTTTGTACGCGGGAGCGGATCTGGGCGGCTTTGGCGACCACACGACCCGGGACCTTCTGCTGCGCTGGCTGGCTCTTGGCGTGTTCACGCCGCTGATGCGGGATCACTCCGCCATCGACACAAGGGAGCAGGAGTGCTATCAATTTGAGGGTGTGGAGGATTTCCGCCATGTTGTGGGGGTCCGCTACCGTTTGCTGCCCTATCTTTACAGCGAATATATGAAAGCGGCCCTCTCGGACGATCTGTATTTCAAGCCCCTGGCCTTTGCGTATCCACGGGACACGTTCGCTCCCCGGGTGGAGGACCAGCTGATGCTGGGCGGGGAGATCATGATCACCCCCGTCTATACCCAGAACGCGAAGGGACGGTATGTCTATCTGCCGGAAGAAATGCGGTTCGTCAAGTTCATGCCCGACGGCTCCATCCATCAAGAGACGTTGTCTCCGGGGCACCACTACGTGGAAATTGCCTTGAATGAAGTGCCTCTGTTTATTCGCTCCGGGAAATGTATCCCAGTTGCCAAGGCGGCCGAATGCGTGGCGGAGCTTCAGACAGACGCCCTTGAACTGCTGGGGTATCCAGGTGCTGAATATCTGCTGTATGACGATGACGGAACGTATAAGGACTATGATGATCCGGCAAACAGAAGGCTGTTGAAAAAAATGTCATAAAAAGGGCTGCTCCGATCAGAGCGGGACAAGCGGATCTCACCGCCTGTCCCGCTCCCCGTTTGGGCAGATTACGATGCCAAATACGCAATATACTGGACAACGGCGGGAAGCCGGGGGCTGTTGCCCACCACGCCCAGATATACGGGCTCCGGGAAGGCCCCTTGAAACAGGGGGAACTGGGAGAGGTCGAGCCCGTTTACGACCTCCTCCGTCACCGCCCTGTACTGCTCCGCCTGGTTGAGGGTGTATTCAATGGAGTTGTCCTCCAGGATCACTGTGTTCACGGCCAGGTGAGGCTCCAGACGGCGGTACAGGGTGCCGTCCGAAGGGAGCAGGCCGGACAGGTCAAGGAGATAGCCCCTCTGGGAAAAAATATCATACCCCTCCTGGTTCATCAGGACGACGTCCATCTGCTCCGCATTGATGGCGGCCATGAGCTTCAGGCTGGATGCGTACTGATATTCGTGGTCCTCGGGAGCGGGGTCGTCCGACAAATAGAGCCCCCGGGACAGGTCGATCTCAGCCCGTTTGGGATCGGCCCCGCTGGTGGAGAGAAATCCCCCGGTCAGCCGGGCTTCCAGCTCATCCCCAACAGAAATATTGATGTGGGCCGTGTACAAAATAACTTCTTTTTTTGTGATTTGCCGGTACGCCGCGGAGCATACCAGATACAGTGCGATAAGACCTAGCAGGATCGGAAGCTTAAAGTAGGTAAAGATATACTCCGTTTTGCCAGCCAGGCTCATTTTTTGAAAGGCCGCCCTC
>OFFZ01000071.1_pt1 | contig 76065 bp, 74 predicted proteins | sample 1521631 | NCBI WGS metagenome assembly OFFZ01 (sample SAMEA3504102, study PRJEB24116) | mouse gut metagenome | biome: mouse gut; feature: mouse-associated habitat; material: faeces | place: Denmark | collected 2011 | reverse complement strand
GAGTTTGGACCGTGTCTCAGTTCCAATGTGGGGGACCTTCCTCTCAGAACCCCTATCCATCGAAGACTAGGTGGGCCGTTACCCCGCCTACTATCTAATGGAACGCATCCCCATCTTATACCGGTAAACCTTTAATCATGAGAAAATGCTCACTCATGATACCATCTTGTATTAATCTCCCTTTCAGAAGGCTATCCAAGAGTATAAGGCAGGTTGGATACGCGTTACTCACCCGTGCGCCGGTCGCCATCTCCACTATTGCTAGCGGAATGCTGCCCCTCGACTTGCATGTGTTAAGCCTGTAGCTAGCGTTCATCCTGAGCCAGGATCAAACTCTTCATTGTAATAATATTTTTTTTCAACGTCTAAGTTGATATCTGCTCAAGAACCAAATCTATCAATCATTCAATTGACGGTTTTTGTCTTTCTAAACACACTATACATTATATATAATGCGTAGACTTGTACTACTTGTTTGTTTATGTATAATCGTTTCAAAGAACTCTTCTTCTGTACTTCCGTTTGGAAAGCGGGTGCAAAGGTAAGAGGTTTATTTCTAACCACCAAATATTTTCGAAGTTTTTTTTCGAAATATTTTTTTCAGGCGGTTGAAGCAACCGGGGAAGCTCTTATCCGTTCTCGCTCCCTTAGCACGGCTAAGGTAAGATACTGGGTGCAGAGGCTGTCCGAAGGCCGACTCTCACTTCTGATACACCAAGTCATTTCACTCTGACTTTCTCTCCCGAAAGCGGATGCAAAAGTAGGGGCTTTTTATGGAAACGCAAAACATTTAGCCGGACTTTTTATATTGTAAGCACAAACTTTTTTGTAACACGCTGATTTACAACAGGACATAACGGGAACTTTTTGAAAGGGACAAAACGGGGAGAATATGAAGACACATTACTATATTGCGGGCGCGCATGTACGCGCATGAAGGAGGAGGGGAAAAATCGAACCGGTTACAAAAGTCCGCGGCAGGTACAGGGTGCAATCCCGGTTCCCGGACTTTCCCATCAATGGCTTGTCATACGATGGCTGAATCCACTAAAGCCGGCTGTGTTTTTTCACCTTACAAACGGAAAACCGGTCTCTTCCTTCCTCCTTTCATTAGTCGTTGAAACGCCCTGCCGGTGGGGGTTCCGGTAGTGAAGGGGCATCCCCTCACCGCCCCTTCAGCCTCCTTTCATTCGTAAAAAAAGGAATACAATGCCTTTGAACTTTTTCGATAACGATTTCATTTACGCTAGGTGGGTCAAAACGTGGATAATGCTGTCGTTTCATTCGTAGGGGCGAGGTTCGCTCGACCGAAAACAGTTTGCTTTGTGTATCCGGGCAGGCAAACCCTGCCCCTACAGCTGACGATGGGATAGCCCGGTTTAGTTTGGACACACTCCCGATAGCTTAAAGTGAAATATTCTCAGACAGACACATACGTACGCATAAGACCACACGTATATATGTCATTGTGGCAGGCTCCGTCCCGTATCCGGATTGGATTCATTTGTCCCCCTCTTGACAAACGCTTTCTTATATTCCCAAAATTGCACTTACACCATAGTTAACATTATCCAAAATTTCGATTATCTATTCAATCAAAATAACTTTTTCGTAAAAAACACAGATTAAGTTATTATATATCGCATAATTATACTAACTTTGTCGATTCAACTAGAGCAAACTGACGACTACTGCAATTTATTTTTTCTTAAATAATAATAATCCATGCAGTATTATCGCTTCTTGAGCATTATAATAAATGAATATAATACGTAACTAAACTAATTAATAAAGACACATGGAAACTAAATCTATTGGAAAAGTTGTATTTGGAGTTATTTCTGTTACATTAGCATTCTTCACGCTGAGTTTGGGCATATTTCATTATATGCAACATTCTTCTGCAGAAAGATTCAATAATACAATGATTGTGTATAAAAAGTAAATGGAAAAAGACAAGGCAGATATTCTCTTCATTCTTGAGAAAATACAAAAGAGGAGAATATCAGCTTTTCTTTTGATAAAACAAAATTTATCCTTTTTGGTTATATAGAAAAATATATAATCAGAATATGAATACAAATGAATTTGCTCAAACTTTACTGACTTGGATTAAAACTCTTCTTTTATGGATAGGGATTCCACATTCTATATTAAATAAGTTGGATGAAATTATCTTTCTTATTTTTATTATTATCATAGCTTTTGCAATCGGAACAGCTATACATTACATTACTTTGCATTTCACGCGTAGAATACTGAAATACAAGCAGATAGGAATACTCAGTTCACTGATAGAATACAATGCATTGAGAAAAATATCAGCCATCATTCCACCCCTTATCATAGCTTCGTTACTACCGTTTGCTTTCGACTATCACTCCACTTGGTTTATTGTGAGTGAAAAAATTACGTGGATTTATTTCTTCATTGCTTTACTCTTCTCAGTCAATGCTATCCTGAACTCAGTCGGCGATGTGCTAATGGCCAAAGAGCAATTACAAAATAAGCCAATGAAAGGATTCATACAAATCTTTCAAGTTATTTTTTCTTGCATTGCCGTTATTGTAATTATTTCTATTCTGATAAATAAGTCACCTCTTAATTTGATTACGGGATTAGGAGCATTTGCAGCCGTGCTTATGTTAATTTTTAAAGACACCATTTTAGGATTTGTAGCCGGTGTATTACTCTCCGAAAATGATATGATTCACATTGGTGACTGGATTGAAATGCCTCAAAATAACGTTAACGGTATTGTTACGGACATCACTCTGAATATTGTAAAAGTTCAGAACTTTGATAATACCATTGTTACTATCCCCCCCTACTCATTAGTTTCAGGTTCTTTCATCAACTGGCGTGGTATGACTGAGTCTGGTGGACGACGTATTATGCGCGAATATACTTTGAAATTGGACTATATAAAACCATGCACACCAGAGTTTTTAGAAAAAATGAAAGGATTTGATGTAGAACTATCACAATTCATCACCCTCAAGCAGAAACAGGCAGCTGAAGGAAAGGTAATAAACACAGAAAATCCAGACGGTTTAGTAAATGGTACCATAGATACAAATGTAGGGCTACTTCGAGCTTATATGGCCATGTATCTTAGACGACACCCTTTCATTAGTAATAATTTGCTACTCATGGTACGTACACTAGCTCCAACTGAAAACGGACTTCCAATACAGATTTATTGTTTCTCCGCCAATAAGAATTGGACTAGTTATGAATCTATCCAAGCCGAAATCATGGAACATTTTGTATCTGTATTACCTGAATTTGAATTGTATCCATTCCAGAACCCTACCGCCAGAGACTATATCATCAGTAGTCTGATAGAAGCAGGAAAGGATTTGTCCACTATAGACGCCATCCCTTGGCATTCTATTCAATCTAAAGAAAAATAAAGAAAATATCAATATCCCTTCCCCCAAAAAGGCGAGAGATAAACAAATAAAAAAGGCTGTCTTTAGGAATGAAGGCAGCCTCTTTATATTTTTATAGTAGACGCTTCTACTTCAGATGCAACTACTTATCGCAAGCCGATGCAATCTTCAACCTTTAATCTAATACTATGAAAAACACATTATAATAACGCACAGAGAAACAGAAATGTTCACAACGAATGAAATAAAAATATGTTAATATGAAAATAATTGCTAAAAAGAAAAATGCATTTACAATACATTTATTTATAGTATATTGATATTTTGCAAAAAACATTCTATTCCATTTCTTATATACGACAAAGGCATACAAATAAATGATTATAATAGTTTTCTCTCAATAAAAAGTAAGCATTCGGCCTAGTCCGTTTTTCGTTCCAGATTACAATAAAATTAAACGGCAGCCAATCGGAATAGCCGTATTTCTCTTCTCCTTCTTTATCCTATACTCTAATTAACACCTCCTACATCCATCGTTTGGGATTCACCTTATTTTCCCTGTAACATTCCATCAGTGAAAAAATATTGCCGCTGCATGCGCTGCCTCGTGTGACACGGAGAAAAGTGTGTTTTTCCTGTTTAAATAGAGCATTCCACCGGATTATTGACTTATACTAGAAAATACTAATATGAAACACATAATAGACTAAGTTAAAATTCTTATGAAAGGACAAAGGTAGGAAGAAAAAGAATTGAGAGAAACATAGACCAGGCTGAATGCTTACTAATGAAAACTTTCAATACCTTCATGTTTTTTCTCTAAAAATAAACTTTATTCTTAAGCTAATTAATTATATTAAGAATGGAATTGATATAATATTTGTACACTAAACGCCAAATAAACGAATATGATAAGCTATTTCAAATAAAGCAAGAAAGATACTACAAAGGGGAGTATCCTCAAAAACAAAGGAAGAAAACGTACTTTAAAAGAAATATAGCGTAAAATAAAAATTTAATTGAGTATTTTTATGGAAAGTCAGAATCTTTTCCTATATTTGCAAATGCTTCCCGCAAGCGTGCGGCTCATCATATCAAAAAAGGACTCTGGCTTAGGCTAGGGTCTTTTGATTTTATACTTCCCACTAATATCAGAAAAGAGGTCAGTAGCAATTTAGGAACTGCAGTAAAGATATGGGACATGTAGCTGTCATTCCCATAATATTGTTCAAATACCTTTTGCTGAAGACCATGCATCCGGTTTCCACCAGGAATCTTGTGGCTCGTTCCTATACGGATATGTCATACAAATATTTTCCGGGTCTCAATCCAGATTGCCCCCTTCCCTTGTGAAAAAGATGCAGGCAATGTCCGCTCAGAGAAGCATGCGACAAGCAAGAGGCAAATAATAGACTTTTTGAAAGAAAATTGAGGATTCCTATCGCGTATATCCTTCATAAAAGAATAAAACCACAAAGAAAAAAAGTCTTTGGTTAATGAAACTTCTTTCTCTGTGATTTTTTGATTGAAACGGAGAGGGAGCCTAAAAATGAGGTATTTTTCAGCGCCATCGTTTTCGGGCATCCTCTTTTTATACAATTGTAAGGCAGGACATTATCCTTTAATATGCGTAAAACATGACTTTATATCTCTGTCAAATGTCACAGAACAGCCTCCTTTATATCTTCAACAATTTGACTCACGGTCAATCTGTTATTCTGCATTAATTCTTTTACATCATAACGATCGACAAATTCTTTTTGCAATCCATAGTTTAGTACTTTCATGTCGGAACTACCATAATACCGAGCAAGTTTCTCTCCGAAACCACCATCCAATATTCCGTCTTCCAAAGTAATGACCAGCTGATGATTGTCCTCTAATAGATTCAGCATTTCATAATCAATCCCTGTAATATATCTTGGGTTAATAAGGGTCGCTTCGATACCAGTTTCTACTTTCAGATTTTCCACAATCTGTTTACCTAATAAATAAAAAGCCCCTAAAGCAACAACAGCCACAGTATTCCCTTGCCGAGTTATTTTATAATGATTAAGGTTACTGTAATCTTTATCAGGGACCTCGCCACTTTGTACTACGTCACCCCCCGGCACACGAATGGCTACCGGATACTTCGTTTGATGAATACCCCACTCCAACATCGCAAAATATTCTTCTTTACAGGTCGGTGCCAAATATACAATATTCGGGATATTACTTATAAGAGGAATATCAAAGATTCCCAAATGAGTTACATCATTCATACCTGCTACTGTTCCCATAAATACAGAAATCACAGCCGAATTACCATTAATACACAAGTCTTGTGACAGCTGGTCGTAACAGCGTTGAATAAAAGTACTATAAACACCATATACCGGCCGACCACCTCCTGCAGCAATTCCCGAAGCAAGTGCCACTGCATGTTCCTCAGCAATTCCCACATCAATAAATTGCCTACCTGCTTCTTGCCTCATTTCGGGAGTAAAACCAATAACAGAAGGCGTACCTGATGTGATAGCAACTATAGTCGGGTCCTTTTTCATTTGTTCTAATAAAAATTTGCCTGTCAACTCACAATAATCTTCTACATTACTGAAGTCCATTTTGGGTTTTCCTGTAGTCAAATCAAAAGGCATACCCCAATGAAATTTTTCACGGTCAGCTTCTGCCAAAGCATAACCTTTTCCTTTTTGAGTATGGATATGCACCACTGTAGGATGAGAAGTATTCTTCACTTTATTAAAAGTCTTGATTAATGCCGGAATATAATTTCCATCTTCTATATAAAAATATTCCAGTCCGAGAGAACGAAAAAAATTACAGGAAGCAGTACCGTTACTGCTTCTCAGTTCTTGCAAATTACGATATAACCCACCATGATTTTCGGCAATAGACATATCGTTGTCATTTACGATAATAATTAAATTAGTTCTCATTTCACCGGCATTGCTTAGTCCTTCATAGGCTTCGCCACCACTCAGAGACCCGTCACCAATAACGGCAATAACATTCCCATTTTCCCCTTTCAAGTCTCTAGCTTTAGCAAGACCACATGCAAGACTTACAGACGTAGAAGTATGACCAACAGTAAAAAAGTCATGTTCACTTTCTTGAGGGTTAGTGTAACCCGAAACTGCATCATAGTCATTAGGATTAAGGAAAGCTTCTTTACGTCCTGTCAATATTTTATGAGTATAACTTTGATGGGATACATCGTATACTATTTTGTCTTTGGGCGAATCAAAGACATAATGTAAGGCAATGGTAGCTTCAACCATACCTAAATTAGGACCAATGTGACCACCATGTGCACTTAGTTTGACAAGCAGTACGCCACGAATTTCATCAGCCAGCTGGTTGAGCTGCTTTTCAGATAATCCTTTAATGTCCTGAGGAGAATTTACTTTTTCTAAATACATAATTTCATTATTTGAATTTATATTATTCTTTTTGATGCCGCAAAGATAAAACCATAATAATAGAGAATTAGTAGATAAATCACTGATATTATAACCCCAATTACTGATGAACATCTTAAAAAGAGACAAAAAGATATCTTCTATAAATTGATGTTAATTGTGTTCCCATAACGTGAACTTTAACTTTATATGCACTGTTGTTTTATAATAAATTAATAAACCTCATTAACTATATGAATCTGATTATAGCCATAGTTCCCATATTATTACTGATTATACTAATGGCATTTTTTAAAATGTCAGGTGAAAAAAGCAGTATTATATCTTTGGTGGTCACCATGCTGATTGCCTTTTTCGGGTTTCATTTTCCTTTGGATGATTTATTATCCTCCTTTCTTTATGGCGCGTTGAAAGCCGTCTCACCCATTTTGATTATTATCCTGATGGCCATATTCAGTTATAATGTTTTGCTTAAAACGGAGAAAATGGAGATTATTAAACAGCAATTTTCTTCTATCTCGACAGATAAAAGCATTCAGGTGTTATTGCTTACATGGGGCTTCGGAGGATTGCTAGAGGCTATGGCCGGATTTGGAACAGCCGTAGCTATTCCTGCTGCCATTCTGATTAGTTTAGGATTTAAACCAATTTTTTCGGCAACAGTCAGTCTGATTGCCAACAGTGTTGCCACAGCTTTCGGTGCTATTGGTACACCAGTGCTTGTACTTGCCAAAGAAACAAGCCTGAATGTACAAACATTAAGCACAAATGTTGTCCTCCAACTTTCAGTCTTGATGTTTTTAATTCCATTAATATTACTCTTCCTTACAGACCCTAAATTAAAATCACTACCTAAAAACGTATTATTAGCACTATTGGTAGGCAGTGTTTCTTTGGGAAGCCAATATATAGCAGCACGTTATATGGGGGCCGAATCTCCTGCTATCATTGGAAGTATATTATCCATTATTGTTATTGTTTTATATGGCAAATTGACAGCAACAAAAGAAGAAAGGAATCGAGAAAACACTTTAAAAAGCAAAGATATATTCAAAGCCTGGAGCATTTACCTCCTTATTCTTTTATTGATAATTGTGACAAGCCCATTATTTCCAGGACTGCGAAATACGTTAGAGAATAATTGGGTAACGCGCATCAGCCTTCCCATCAATACATCGACGGTAAATTATACAATCTCGTGGCTGACTCATGCAGGTATTTTACTCTTTGTGGGTACATTCGCAGGTGGTCTTATTCAAGGAGCAACTGTCAAGGAACTGTTTGTTGTGCTTTGGAAAACGGTCAAACAATTAGAAAAAACATTTATCACAGTGATTTGTCTAGTAGGACTCTCCACCGTCATGGATACCGCCGGTATGATATCTGTGATAGCCACTGCACTTGCTACCGCCACCGGAAAGCTTTATCCGCTTTTTGCACCCGTAATCGGTTGCTTGGGCACATTCATTACAGGTAGTGACACCTCTTCCAATATCCTATTCGGCAAATTACAAGCTAGTGTTGCAGGCCATATTCAGGTAAGCCCCGATTGGTTATCAGCAGCAAATACCGTAGGAGCAACAGGAGGGAAAATTATTTCTCCTCAGAGCATTGCAATTGCGACTTCTGCAGGAAATCAACAAGGAAAAGAAGGGGAAATCTTAAAAGCGGCAATCCCCTATGCATTGGTGTATGTGTGTATAACAGGTATCATTGTCTATCTTTTCAGCTGAAAATGTTGAAAAACCGTAAAAAATAAGCAGGTTAAAGCATATTCTAACAAAAAAGGATTTAATTTGAATCTGATTTAATAATTAATAAATAAATAGTAAGATGAACGATTTAGTTGCAAAAATCAAGGAATTAAGTAATGCATTCTTTACAGATGCTGAATTGCAGGCAGAAAAAGGTAATAAAGCAGCAGGCACACGTGCACGCAAAGCTTCTTTAGAACTGGAAAAATTACTGAAAGAATTTAGAAAAGCTTCTTTGGAAGATTCTAAAAAGTAATTTCTTGATTATTTGAGAACAAAGAAAGGAGATGTGTCAAAACTCCCCTTTTATTGAAATCACCCTCGCTACAACACCTGTGGCGAGGGTAACTTTTATTACGCAATTCATTGTCCCCTATTCTTTATCGTCTTCATGTTTTGAAGAATTAATCTTTTTTTCTTTGATACTTATTCGTTTTTGCCTTATGGAATAATCGGATTTTTTGTATTTTTGTTTTTTGCTTATAACCCAGAGAAAAATATCCATGAAGAAAATGCGTTTATTGCTTATTTGTGCAAGTATATTGATAACCACAGGAAGTTTCTTCTCGTGTGGAGATGAGAAAGGTGTATCTTTATACCTTCAAGCTGACTCGCTAAATCAGGTGGCTTACAAATTGCGTTACAAAGATTTAGAAACTTCTTGTAAAGCCGCCCATGAAGCATATCGTTTTTCTTTGGGAAACTCTTCTTTGCGTGCCGAAGCACTAAACAACATGGGATTTTGTGCCTTTATTCACATGGATTTTGAAACGGCAGAAAAATTCTTTCAACAGGTTTACGAAACCACGACCAATGAACTTGAGTGCCTGATAGCCGATATTGGTATGATGAAAATTTGTCAGCGTACGGCCATGAACAAAGAATTTTATGATTACCGCAACAGTGCTTTACGTCGTATGAAGCGTATTAATGATGACCGTTCTGCCATCACCGAGCCCATGATATTAGAACGTTTGAACTATGCACATTCGGAGTTTTCAATTGCATCAGCCATTTACTATTATTATCTACAGCAAGAGCAACAATCTTTAGAAGCTATAAATGAAATTAAAGTCGACGAAGGATTGGAGCGCGATACGGCACAACTTCTCTACTATTATTACATGAAAGGCTCAGGAGGTATGTATGAAGCACCTACACAGGAAGAAGTTGTATTGGGTGAATTTAATTATTTAGTAGATTGCTTGCGTATCAGTCACGATTTAGGGTATGTATACTTTGAAGCTAATGCTTCGCAAGCAATGGCGGAATTACTGAAAGAGAAGAAAAATTATGATTTGTTGATGGCACGCCGCCCCAGTGTGATGAGAGGTATTAATACAGAAGATTTACCATGGGAAGAATTGGTGATGTCTTTTGCCGGAAACGCCCTACAGCTATTTAAGACATACGGAGATTTATATCAGATATCGGGAACTTATCGTACTCTGGCTTCTTGTTGCAATGAGCAAGGAAGATATGAGGAAGCATTAAATTATCTATCCGAGGCGTTAGGATATGTAAACCGCCACCATGAAAAATTCTATCATTGTACGGATACGACAGACCGCCTTCGCCCCTATGTTCCGATGGCATCCACTTCCATCGAACTTCAATGGATTAATGATGGCGGTATCAAAACTGTTCCCGAATGGATTGCCCGTTTTCGTGAACAACTCAGTGTAACTTATGCCGCTCTGGGAATGAAACCAGAATCTGATTATAACAGAAATATTTACCTTGACATACTTGATTATACACGTCAAGACAAAGAACTGGAAAGCCGCTATGTTGCATTAGAAAAAGAATCCGAGCAATTAACCGGCTTATTGGCTGTTGTCATTATCGGAATTATAGTATTGATTGTATTATTCTGGATACTAAACAAACGCTGGAAAGTTCGCAATACTTTATATATTGCCAAGTTGAAACACACTCTCGATATTTGTAGAAAGATTACGGCTTCCGTGCCTTCGGATGCAAATGAAGTGGATGATGTCATAAGGGCCATGCACACTGCAATAGGCAAAGATATCCTGCAATTGATAGGAGCCTCACAATTACAGATTATCGTTTACGAAAGCGACATGGAACAGCCGATGCGATATGACGGCATTTGTACCCGGTTTATTCTAAGTGTTCCCAGCAAAGAGCAACCGTTAGGAGAAATAAACTTATATTCTTCACAGAAAATGAAAAAGGACGACAAGGATTTGATGAGAGTTATAATTCCTTATATATCATGGACATTAGAAAACGGACTGGCTTTCATTTCATTGGGTGATGAACGCAAGCGGCTGGAAAAAGAACAATATATACACGAACAACATTTGGCGGAAAACAAACGGCAGAATCTGGTAAAAAAGGCATGCCTCTTCATTGTTACGGGTATTATGCCTTATATCGACCGTATTATAAATGAGACACATAAACTTACAGCGAACAACTATATTGACAATGAAGATATTAAGAATAGTAAATATCGCTATATAGACGAATTGATAACCCGCATCAACGAGTATAACGACATCCTTGCCTTATGGATAAAAATGAAGCAGGGAACGCTGAGCTTAAGTATTGAAAATTTTGAATTAAATGATTTATTTAAGGTCTTAGTTAAAGGAAGAAAGACCTTCGAGATGAAGCAACAAACATTGACGGTCATACCAACTGAGGCCGTAGTTAAAGCAGATAAGGCACTGACACTCTTTATGATTAACACCTTAACGGAAAATGCCCGTAAGTATACCCAACAAGGAGGGATAATTTCCGTATATGCAGAAGAGACAGAAAATTACATAGAAATATCGATTCAAGATAATGGTTCGGGGCTTTCTGTAGAAGACAAAGAACGAATACTGAGTGAAAAAGTATATGATTCCGGGAAAATTGGTTTACAAAATGCAGAAAATGCGACAGAACTTCAAAAGAACAAAGGCCATGGATTCGGATTGATGAATTGCAAAGGCATTATCGATAAATATAGAAAAACGAACGATATCTTTCGAATATGTACATTTAATATTGAAAGTGAACTGGGTAAAGGCAGTCGCTTTTATTTTCGTCTCCCTAAAGGGGTACGGAAAATGCTGATGCTAATTCTTATATCTACCCTATCGCTATTGACCGGTTGTGGAGAAAAACATTTGGAACGTCAGGAAGCAATGACGCCGGAGGATTCCATCCAACGCTATGACAGATGGTTGACGGCAGCAAATGAATATGCTTATGACGTATATAATTGCAATATCGAAGGACTTTACCAACAAGCCTTATCATATGCCGACAGTGCTTTATTTTGCCTGAATGCCCACTATAAACAATACTCCCATCAAACAACACCTTTATTGAGATTAGAAGGCGAAGGAACTGCAGCCGAACTGGAGTGGTTCAACAATCATTTTGACACGGATTATTATACCCTGCTAGACGTACGTAATGAATCGGCTGTGGCATTTTTGGCATTGGGCCATTTGGATGCTTATCGATACAACAACAATGCATATACAGCTCTTTATAAACAGATTAGTGAAGACACTTCTCTTGAGGAATATTGCCGGCAAATGCAACTGTCGGCAAATAATAAGATTGTCGCTATCATTCTTTGTATCGTCATATTGATGTTATTGCTGATAGGTTATTATTTGCTCTATTTTCGCCATCGTTTGATGTATAGATATAATTTGGAGCAAGTTCTTGAGATAAACAAGCAGGCGTTTACAGGGTCATTATTGACCGGACAGACCGACAAAGACATTGCAGAATGTTTAGTCAACGCCATGTTTGAAGGAATGGATGAATTGATTGCCATTGATATACTCGGCATAGCCGTTTATAGTGAAGACAGTCATAATTTGAAATACGGTTTTTCTTTATCAGATGAAGAAAACGAAGATATGCGCGAACTTATGGCACGTTGTTTTGAAACGCAGACGATATATTGGACGGAGAAAAATCGCATTAAATGCCTCCCTTTGTGGGTGGAAACCGGAGGAGAGAATCGTTGTACCGGTGTGCTGGCCTTAAAATGTTCATTTGACAGCGAGCGCGAAGATGACCGTTTAATGGTAGAGTTGGTAGCCGGATATGTCGCTATAATCGCTTATAATGCGGTAGTACTGATGGCACAAAAATATCGTGATATAGAGACAGCTCAAGACGATGCTCGTCGGGCTATCCGCGAAGAGAATCAGCTTCATGTACAAAATTTAGTTTTGGACAACTGTTTGTCCACCATCAAGCATGAAACTATTTATTATCCCAATAAAATAAAACAGATTATTGACAAACTAAACAATGAACCGGTTCATGAAAACGAGAGAAAACAGATAGAAACCATAAACGAACTAATCAGCTATTATAAAGATATTTTCATGATATTAAGTTCCTGTGCTGCCCGTCAATTAGAGGAAATAACTTTCAAGCGAGGCATTGTAAAGGCTCAGGATTTAGCTGATTATGCAAAACGTTACATGAAACGTGCAGGAAAGCGACTTCTTTATAAAGTGGAGCTAAAAATAGAAGTGGAAAATGTTTCAATGCTTGGAGATATGATTCAATTAAAATATATGCTTGAAAATTTAATAGATGAAGCTTTGTCTTATGAAGTTGACGGAAGTCTATACCTACATATATATAAGGATAAAGACTTTGTCAGGTTCGACTTTATAGACCAGCGTCGCGATAAGACTCAAGAAGAACTGAATCAACTATTCTATCCACATTTATCACGAATGAAACGTGGTAGCGAAGGAGTGCTGACAGGTACGGAATATTTAATATGCAAACAGGTAATCCGTGACCATGACGAGTTTGCAGGCCGGCGTGGTTGCCGTATTAATGCCCAGCCGGTAAGCAATGGAGGTTTTATGGTATGGTTTACTATTCCCGCAAAATAACAATAATGAAATATAATAAATCAAGACAATATGGAAAGCAAGAAATTTAAAGTTATAATTGTTGAAGACGTTAAGTTAGAACTAAAAGGTACTGAAGAGATATTCAGACACGAAATTCCTAATGCCGAGGTGATTGGTACAGCTATGACTGAAAATGAATTTTGGGAACTTCTTAAAGTACATACTCCTGATATGGTATTACTCGATTTAGGACTGGGGGGATCCACTACCATAGGAGTAGATATATGTTCTTCTTTGCGGAAGAATCACCCTGAAATAAAAGTACTTATATTCACCGGTGAGGTATTAAATGAAAAGCTTTGGGTAGATGTTTTGAATGCTGGTGCAGATGGCATTATTCTCAAAACAGGCGAGCTTCTGACAGCGACCGATGTGCAAGCCGTAATGGATGGTAAGAAATTTGTATTTAATTACCCCATACTTGAAAAAATAATAGAACGCTTCAAACAGTCTGTCGCGCAAGAGCAACGTCGTCAGGAAGCTATCATCAATTATGATATTGATGAATATGACGAACGTCTTCTTCGTCATTTAGCACTAGGGTATACCAAAGAAATGATTACGAATCTAAAAGGTATGCCTTTCGGTGTAAAATCAATAGAAAAGCGCCAAAACGAACTTATTAATCGCTTGTTTACTCTTGATGAGCGAAGTGGTGTCAACGCGTGCCGTCTCGTAACACGTGCTTTAGAGTTACGTATCATTGATATTGATAATTTAGAGCCGGATGAAGAATAATTACTATTTTCCCCATGTAGCTACATTATTCTTTTTATTGACAGTAATAGTGGCATTGGTCTCATGGATAGGCAGTATTTATGGACTTGGTACTGTGCAAAGCCTGCTTAGTCCGGAAGGTATCCGTTGGGAACTTAGACATATTACAGGTAATTATGTTAAAACTCCTGCCTTGGGAATTGTAATGATTTTATTCTTCGGTCTTGGAGTAGCATATTATAGTGGCATGGCTAATGCCATTGGCAGGATTTTGAAGAGAGGAAAGCAGTTGACGCGAAAAGAAAAGCGTGCCTTACTGTTTTCTGCTTGTATTTTGTTTATCTATTCGTTGATAATCATCATGACTACTTTTGCTCCTTGGACTATATTGCGAAGCATTACCGGTTCCATAGAGAATTCACCTTTTCAACAAGGCATATATTATCTTATTTCATTCGGGATAGGTTTATCAGGAGTAGTTTTTGGCTATACTTCCGGGCGCTTTCGTAATGACAGAGATATAATTCGAGGAATGACTTTCTTGTTTATTCGCTTTGCCGATTACTTTGTTATTTTGTTTTTTATTGTTCAGTTCTTCTCTTCGTTGCTATATACTAATTTGACTGAATGGATTGGAATAGACTCAAACATAGTGGTTTACGCCTATCATATTTGTTGTTTTATTCCTTTTATCGGGATGTTAAATAGAAAAAAGTGAGTTATGAGAGAAAAAAAACTCTGATATTTTTGGAACTTTTGATAAAAGCTATTACCTTTGCACCCGCAAACAAGGCTGGTTCCGTAGCTCAGCTGGATAGAGCAACGCCCTTCTAAGGCGTGGGTCCTGCGTTCGAATCGCAGCGGAATCACAAAGAAGAACCGCAATGCTTTTAATATCAAGCAATTGCGGTTTTCTATTTTTTATACCAATCACGCAAAGGTACATCAGCATCAGCGTGCTTTTTGGCGTAATTTCTTATAGCTACAAATGATATTATTCTCATAACGCATTATTTTTTCAGCCATTTATCACGCCTTTCTCTGCACGCTTCTAAGGTAGGCGCACAACAGGCGAATAATTCACCGCCCTAATCCAGCACAAAGGAGACTTCTATAAAGCCAGCACGATAGAGAGGAGATAAAGAAAATAGTGATATCAATTAAAGAAAAACATTAAATCATTTGTTTTGCAACTACAAAATAGTTACATTTGTAAAAATATCAAAGGCATGGGTACGAAAGAGAAATTAATAGAACGGTATAGGAACCAGCCAAAAGACTTTAATTGGGATGAACTTGTACGCTTGTTCTCTGTTTTCGGATATAAGATAGATAACAAAGGAAAAACAAGTGGGTCACGTGTCATTTTCGCAAAAGGAGAAAGCTCGTATACTGCGCATAAGCCACATCCAGGAAGCATTGTAAAAGGGTATGTAATGAAACAAGTATTTGAATTTTTGACTAAAAATAAATTAATATGAAAACATTGATTTACAAAGGATACATAGGAAGTGTTGAGATAAGCGATGAAGATAATTGCCTATTTGGGAAGGTCCTTGATTTGCCAAAAGATACAATGATTTCGTATGAAGGTGAAACTGTATCTGAATTGAAGGAGGATTTTAAAGGGGCTGTGGATGATTATATAGCATATTGTAAGGAGGCTGGAATAACACCGCGAAAAAGTTACTCTGGTTCTCTGAACATACGAATTTCCCCAGAGGTACATGGCAAAATTGCCATTCTTGCCCAACAAGCTGGAATATCAATAAACGCTTTTATTAAATCTGCCGTAGAAAAGCAAGTTGCAACTATGTTATAACCAACTTCACACGTACGTCCGCATGAAGCCACACATACGTATGTGTAGGGCTATACATATATACGTGTGGGCTTATACGTACGTACGTGCAATCATCCACCTCCCAAAAGACAAGGACATTTAAAAAAAAGAGCAAGAGCTTTTCCAAAAAGATAACGAGCTTTTTTGAAAACGTCTTGTTCTTTACCCCGCCAAGATTTCGTCAACTGTTATATTCCATGCTTTATGCGCACTTTTTATAATGAAAACGTCTGAAAACACCCTACTCTATATCAAGCCGGAACAGCCTGTAAAAAAGACTATATAGCTGATAGAAAGTGTGTTATGCGGAAATATGCTTCAAAATGTAGTGAGAGCATGAGAGTACAAGTGAGAGCTAACATTTTTTACCATCATCACATAAGTCATTTATAATTAGCTTGTTATATATAGGGTGAGAGCATGAGAGCACAATGATTCACAACTTATCATTGTTAATGCTATCTGTTTGTTGTCGACTGAATGTATATTCCATACCCATAATAGAAATAAAAATCCGAAAAACCCATAAACGGAGAAATCCTCTCTCCTTTCCTTCTTTGTTACTCCCTAACATCCTTTACTTTGCATTCACAAACTATTCCATCCGTGCCCGTGTTCAAGCAGGACAAGGAATATTGAACTAAAAAAACAGAGAATTATGAATGAGACAAAAATAACAGAAGCTGCAGAACTGGTCGCTTATATGATGACGGTTATCCGGAAGTTGAAAGAAGACAAGAAGCATCCGGCGGTGCATACCTATACCTCTACGATGAACTCGGTCATCACATTTTCCACAGAGAAGGTGTTTAAAATGACCTTCGAGGAAATGTTCACCAAAGGCAGGCTGAAGGAATACGAGAATTGGCTACGCAACAACAAGGCGAAATGGAACACCGTGTCCACCTATATGCGTACCCTGAAAGCGGTACACAACCGCCTGGTGGCAAACAAACGGATGCCCTACGAACCGACTTTGTTCGATGACGTATATACCAAAGTGGAGTCACAAACGAAACGCTCACTTTCAGATGAACAAATGCAGGCATTGCTCAAAACGGATTTTGAGAGACTGCCGGAAGAAATAAGGTGCGCGCTGGCCTATTTCCTGCTGATGTTCTTATTCCGCGGGATGCCGTTCATCGACCTTGCCAGCCTGCGGAAACAGGATGTAAAAGGAAATACAATTTCATATTCCCGGCATAAAACAAAACGCCATATCACCTTGCGCATCCCCAAAGAGGCGATAGAATTGTTCGAGGCGTTCCGCAACAAGCATCCGGATTCCGACTATCTGTTTCCCATTTTAAATAAGGATATAGAGGATGAAAAGAAACAGTATGAAAATTATCTGGACGCTTTGAGAAAATTCAACCGACTGCTGAAAAAGATGGCGGAACTGTTGCTGCCCGATGTGAAGCTGAGTTCCTACACCCCGCGCCACACATGGGCCACGCTTGCTTTTCATGCCGGCATTCCCATCGGGATTATCAGCAAGGCATTGGGACACTCGTCCATCAAGGTGACCGAAACTTATCTGAAGCCTTTTGAAAATGAAAAGGTGGATGCAGCAAATGACGGGTTGATATTATCTGTTATGGGAAGCGGGGAAGCCGCGTGAAAACGATGTGTGACAGTCTGTTAAAAAAAGAAGCGTTACTTACCAAGTAACGCCATTTCAATCCGACAAACTTAAACGTTTTTTTTCATTTTTCAAAATAAAAGATATGATTTTCTCATTGCTTTTTTAAAATTTCATTCGTAACTCGACACAGATTTAAATAGAACGACATAAAGCACCTCATTCTTACTATAAAGGTATATGAATCTCTTCCCCGTCCTTGACTGCTCAAAAACGGACTATTACTTATTTCTCTTATTTACTCCATTGTGTGTCTTATTTCGTTAAATTCCCAAGCAAAACCCTTGTTTTCACCATTCCGACAGTACTATTTTTCCGTTACTTGGTAAGTAACGGAAAAATAGTAAATTCAACATGAGGGAACAATATTTGAAATCTATAACATCTGCATTGTCTGACGCATTCCTGAAAATACGCTTTCAACCAATGATTTCTTTTACTTTAGAAGGGATTTACTACTATTCGTTCCATTACATGAATAGAGTGGAACACCTACACTCATGGTTAAAAAATATAGAAACAGAAGACATTCCCCACGGATTAAAATATCCTTTCTTTATTAAATCTTTTCTCAATTTGGGAAATGCTAGAACTATTAGGATTCGACATCACGCTGGTGTAAAAGTTCGTAAAATGACAAAAAGACCATATACATGGATAAGATGAACATTTATAAGAAATATGACGCCAACTCAAAAAAGACATTGATTGGCAAAGGCAGGTTGCTGATATTCGCATTGGCAGTGTTGCAACTAATCAGTTGCGGAAAGGACGATTCCGATAACACCTCCCATCCCGACAAAGGTGCAGTAAAAGTAACTACCGACTGGACGAACCGTTCCTCGGACGCCGTCCTGCCGGCGGACTATATTCTGCGTATCGGCAACGAGGAGCAGACGGTAAAAGGCGAGACGAACGCTTTTAAATCACTGTTCCTGCCGGGAACACAAAATCTGCTGGTTTATCATCAGGCGGAAGGAATCACCATCAGCGGAACCACCGCCACGGTGAACACGCTGGAAGACGGTACGCTCAACCCGATGCCGGGCTTTTTGTTCTCCGCCGCCAAAGAGCTGGACATACAGAAGGACGACACGCTGAGGGTCACCATACCCATGACACAGCGCATCCGCAGCCTGGCGTTGACCTTGAAACTGAATCCCGGTGACGAGCAACGTATCGCAAGCACCGCTGCTACCCTGACAGGCATTGCTTCTTCAGTAGATTTGGCTACCGGCAGCGTGACGGCGACGGAAGTAAAAACAATGAGTCCTGCATTCACGATAGAAACGAACGGTGGGGAAAAACGTACAGCAACACCGGGCGGAGAAACCCGTGCCGCGGGAAATCCGGTATTGACCGCTATCCTGCGTCTGCCGGGCGTGATACCGGGTGAAAAACAAGAGCTTACCCTTGTCGTGCCCCTGACCAACGGCACGGTGCAGACCATCGTCACCGACCTGACCGAAGCCCTGAAGAACTTCGGCAGCGGCAAGATGGAACCGTTGGCGCTGGATGCCGCGCTGACACTGCCTGCCGAAACGGAAATCAGTGCCACCATCAGTAACTGGGACATAATGAACAATGGGGATATTACTGTAAATTAGAAAGTAAGAAGTAAAATATGAAAGGTAACAAACAAAGTATTTTAATGGTTGCCGCCCTCCTACTATTGGCAGGATGCAGCAACGACAACGAGGGAGCGGCTACACCGGAAGGCGATGGACGCGTGGCCTTGGAAGTGAGCAGCGGCATAGAATCCCGTGCTTACGACAACAAATGGGAAAGCGATGATGCCATCGGCATCTACATGCTGAAAACCGGAACCGCCACCATCAGCGAGGGCGCGGAGAACCGCCGGTACTTCACTGCGGACGGTGGCAGTGCTTTCACCGCCACCACCGAACAGACCATTTATTTCCCCCTTGATGGAAGCAAAGTGGACTTCATCGCCTATTATCCTTATCAAAAAAACCTGACCAACGGAGCGTTCACCTTGGATATCAGCACACAAACCGACCTTTCCGCCATCGACCTGATGACCGCCGGGACGAAAACCACCGAAGCCGAACCGCTGGACAAGAACCACTACAAGGTGCATTTCAAGTTTGCCCACCGCCTTACCAAATTGGAGTTGAACATCGGCACCGGCAGGGGTATCACCACCGAAGACCTGAAAGGGCTGAAAGTGGAAGTCACCAAGCAGCGCACTTCGGGCAGTTATGACCCGCAGTTCGAGACCTTCGGTGTGGACAGCGAACCGGTGCAGACCGTAGAACTGAACACCAATGCCGGTGGCACGCTGGCGCAAGCCATCCTGCTGCCCACCACTGCCGCGGACGGCATCAACCCCATCGTGACAAGGCGCGAATTCCTTTTCACCTTAAAATCTACAGGCGAGGTGTTCCGCTGGTCCGTACCCGATGACAAAAGCTTCGAGCGTGGCGACAAGAACATCTACAACATCACCATCAACCGCAGCGGCGTGGAAGTCACAGCCACAATAGAGAAGTGGAACGAGGTGGACAATGGAGAGATAGAAGCGGAATGACAGACAAGCAGCGATACGGAAAAACCATACAACAGATGATTAAACCTATAAAAGACAATAAGATGAAAAAGTATTTCATGCTTCCCGCGGCACTGCTGCTGGCACTGACCGCCTGCAACAACGAAGAAGAAGCGGCCGGCAACTCCGGTGAAAACACCCCGGTGAGCTTCACGGCGGACATTGCCGGACAACAGACCACCCGCGCTTATGACCAGATTTGGGAGAACGGCGACAAGATAGGAATCTCCGGCACATCGGGCGATGTAACCTACACCAACGTGGCTTACGAGACAACGAATGGCGACGGCAACTTTACCATCGTGCCGGGCGGCACGACGATTTATTATCGGACTACGGATGCCGTGACCTTCACCGCCTATTACCCATGGAACAATCTGGCAACCGGCGTAACCACCATCCCCGCCGACACCCGTGAACAGTCCGCACAGAAGGGCTTCGACTTCCTCCGGGCGCAGGGCACTGGCAGCAAGGCCTCAATGAACGTGGCTTTCAGCTTTGCCCATAAGATGGCAAAACTGGCTCTGACCATCAAGCCCGGAACGGGAGTAAGCTATGACGAGGTGAAAACCGCCCGGTTGATGCTGAGCGGCTACTTGTATAAAGGCTCTTTCAACGTCACCACCGGAACATCCACCGCCGAAGCCGAAACTCCGACTGAATACAAGCCGTTCGCCGACAAGGATGATACCGGGAAGGCCTACAACGCCCCATCCGCAACGGACGAAGTGAAGCAAACCGTGACCTACTCACTGATACTGTTCCCCCAAAGTTTTGATACTGCCTCCGGCATGACATTCGAGGCGGTGCTGGGGCAGACGCTTTCTACACAATTGGACTTCACCACAGCTAACCGCGATGCTGGGGATGCCGACCCGAAGAACCAACTCGTGGCCGGAAGGCAGTATAACCTGAGCATTGTGCTCAACAAAAAAGAAGCGACCGTGACCGGATGCGAGATTTCTGCATGGAAAAACGCAAACGGAGGCGAGTTTAACGCCAACTGATAAGAAACAACAAGAAGTAACAAATAAAATAACAGTAAAATGAAAACGAAGTATTTAATGATAGCCACGGTAGCCATGCTGCTTACGGCTTGCAGCAATGACGAGAATGAAGTAAACGACGGGCCGGTGGCGGCACAAGTCAATGCCGAAATCTACAACATGGCAACCAGCCGTGCGTACGATAAAAATTGGGAGACAACGGATGCAATAGGTATTTCCGTGGCAAGTGTGGCTAATCAAGGGGCAACCGCTGGTACCAACGTGAAGTACACCCGAAAGAGCGACAATAGAGGATTTGAAGCTTCTTCTCCTATTTATTTCCAAGATAAAGAAGAAGTGACTTTCCGAGCCTACTATCCGTTCACAGAAACAGCAAAGATGACCGACGGAAAAACAATATCCGCCTCTACTGCGGACCAGACCCAACAAAGCACCTTCGACTTTATGTTTGCTACCGATGCGAAGGCAAAGAAAGAAGCTCCTGCGATAAATTTCACAGAGAATAGCGGTGGCATGGATTGCCGTTTCAAGCATTGCATGAGCCAGTTACAATTAGAGTTCCATTCCGGACATGGTATAGAGCTAACCAGTAAATCGATAGGATACAAAGTAATTGGATTGAATATGGCGGGAACATTCGATATCGAAACAGGAGTTGCTGCTGCAAATACGACTGCTACTAATATTAAAGATTTATCATTCGATCCTGTCACTGCAACCGGTAGTATGATTACAAAAGACCCTATAATTCTTTTTCCACAGTCTGTAACGGGTAATAAATTCAATATTGAAGTGACGATAGATCAGCAAACATACGAAGCGGAACTGGCATTACCTGCAACTACGGGTAACAAGTTTGAGGCAGGATACAAGCTGCTCTATGTCGTGACTATCAACAAGACAGAATTAACGATTGGAGATGCCGAAATTGAGGATTGGATTCCTGAAACCCATCAAGGCGATGCCACGATGAAATAGTTATTGAGACCGCAGTAGATCTCTCATTCCGGCGGATTACAAATCCGCCACAGCCACCGCCGGGCACTTAGTGCGTAAGCCCGGAGTGAGCAACCCTATAAAGGTAGCACACGGACAGCCTCGCCGCTGCCGGTGGCACGAAACAAAGAAACAAAAAAACAATAGAAGAATATGATGATATACAAACTACAAGGCTGCAAGAAATCAGCCGTTATCGGATGGATGGCAGGTATGCTGTTGCTTGCCGGATGCGCGCAGGATAAACTGGCGGACACAACGCAAGGCGAGATGCTGCCCGAAGGGAAATACCCCATGACCTTTACCGTCACCGGGCTGGAAGCTACGGCGACAACACGTGGCACGGCCGACGACTTCTGGGACGGCGGCGAATATGTGGCGGTACAAGTGGGTGACGTAGTGAAGAAATATGTTACCGCTAGTTATGGCAAAAGCACCACGCTGCAACCGGCAGGTCCTGACGATGCCTTTTACTGGCAAAGCACAGATGAAAAAAAACAAGTCAGTGCGTGGTATCTCGGTACAGGATACAATAATAATCCGCCAACGAAGACGAATCCGTGGTGGCTGTGGAGCGTACAATCAAACCAAAACAACAACAACGGCTATCAACAGAGCGACTTCCTTTATGCCCCACAGACCACCTGTAGCTTTGGTGGCACGAGCTCACTCACTTTTTCTCATAAAACCGCCAAAGTGGTGATAAACATCCGTAAATACGGAGTGGCCACTGATGACGAAGATATAGAATCCATAACAATCTGTAATACTCTGTTAACTGGAAGAACTTATGAAGACGGTGGGGAGCTGAAGTTTACGGGTATTGCAAATGCACCTTGTGACTTAACACCTTACAAGCTCATCGTTCAGAATAAAGTAAGCTTTGAGGCTAATGAGCCTGCTGAAACCGCCCTTGCCAGCTATCAGGCATTGGTTCTTCCGGACACCAATATATCCAAAACCTCTATCACCATAAAGATGAAGGGATATACGCCTTTCAAATATGTTCCAACCGTCTCAGACGGATTCGGAACATGGGAAAGCGGCATGCAGTACACCTACAATCTTACGATAAAAGGCAGTGAAGTTACCGCCACCGTTTCCGGCACCGAAATGACGTGGGGAGATGGCGACAATGGCGGCTCTGGCGGCAATGGCAGCGTGGAGATATAAGCTGAAAAGAACAACGAAAAGAAGCATAACGATATGCTATGCGAATGACATAAATTGAATAAGAATTTTAAAATAAGTTCGATTATTATTAACCTTAAAAAGAAGAAATTATGAAAGTATTGATTGACAACGGACATGGAGTGAACACAGAAGGTAAACGTTCGCCGGACGGACGATTGATAGAGTACGCTTATACGCGTGAGATTGCGAACAGAGTGGTAAATGATTTGAAGGCATCAGGTCTGGATGCCATCCGCATCGTTCCCGAAGAAACAGATATTCCGCTGGAAGAACGTGTGGCGCGTGCCAACAAGTATTACGCCGAAAGCGGCAAGCAAGCCATTCTGGTTTCTATCCATTGTGATGCGGAAGGTAGCGGCTCGATGTGGATGAACGCACATGGATGGAGTGTGTTTGTCGGTCTCAATGCTTCTCAGAACAGTAAGCGACTCGCCACTGCACTGGCGGATGTAGCAGAAAAGAAAGGCGTGACAGTGCGTAAAGAGGCAGTCGACCGCAACTACTGGGTGAAAGACTTCTGTATCTGCAGAGACACACACTGCCCTGCGGTGCTGGTAGAGAATTTCTTCATGGACAACGAGAAAGATGTGGATTTCCTGCTTTCCGAAAAAGGCAAGCAGTGCGTCACGGACATCATAGTGGAAGGTATCAAAAAATATCTGACAGATAAATGATAAAACGTATCCTGACCTGCTATGCCGGGCGGCTGAACGAATACCTCTCCCGCCTGCATCACCAGCCCGAAGGACTGGTGGAAGCAGGTTTTGTGGGCAACGGTTCGGAAGAGAAGCCCAACAAGATGGTGGTGTCGCTGTTCGGTATCGAGCGAGAAACATCGGGCGGCATTTCCGCACCGGTGCAACGCACGGCGGAAGGCTACACACGCACTTCGCCCCCTCTGTTGCTCAATCTCAATGTGATGCTGGCGGCAGTGTATGACGAACGTCGGTATGCCGAATCGCTCTCCGTACTGTCCGACACGTTGAAATTCATCCAGTCCGTACCGAAATTCGAGGTGGAAGAGACGACTTATACCGTAGAAATCGTAACTTTATCACCGCAGGACCTGAATAATGTATGGACCTTGCTGGGCGGACAATATTACCCCTCGGTGGTATGCAAGCTGCGCCGCCTCGTCATTGACGCGGAAGAGATAACTTCCGGCGGAAGTGTTGCGAAAGGACCTGTTATAGAGATGTAAAACAAGAAAAGAATGGAAAGTTACCGGATACTATACCGCCTGCGCGTGCAGCACGACTACTTTGAAGGAAGACCGTGCACTGCCATCGGATGCCGCCTCACGCCGCAAGGCTTTGAGCTGGCAAGGCAGCGCAACCTGCTTTTCCGTCAGACGGCAGCGGACGAATGGGCTGTGCTTTACGACTGTAACGGTGCGAAATTCAACAGGGACGATGAAATACTGAGTCTGGAACTGTATCTTGCAGACCCCGATTTCACGCTTTATACAGAATGGAAGGACTTTTGTCCCTCGGATGCCTACGAGCTGGAACTTCCCGTGACGGAAACCGAAACGAATGCTGCAAATGTCATACTACCATCGGACAAACGCAGAAAGATAGGTTCCGGATTTTGCAGCGTATCCCTGCACCTTGCCAATGCCATGCAGCCGGCATCAGACGGCAACGAATCCGGACAGGTAGTGCTGCATTTCCGTTCGCGGAAGGTGAAATGGGAATACATCTTCTTTCAGCGCAATGGAAACAGCATACCGGAAACGGAACTGAAACTGGAAGATGCGAACAAGCAAATCGTATTCCCGGACTTGCAGCCCACAACCGCATACGGACGAAAGGGCATGGTCACGACAACCAAGGAAGTGATACCGATGCGCGCTGCATACGGAAGCCGTCTGCGCCTTGTGTGGCAGGAAGAAAGCAAACCGAAACGCATCGTGCTTGCAAACATCGAGCCTCCCATCCCCGGACGTTTCGTGACCGGAAAAGGGCTTATCCGGCAGATATGCTATTATTGATAATGAAAAGTAGATAAAGATATTGTTAAACCAAAAAATCAAAGGACTATGAGCGAATACAAGACCCCCGGCGTTTACATTAGAGAGAAAAACGCCTTCGGCAACTCCGTAGTGGAAGCCGAAACCGCCATTCCTGCCTTTATCGGATATACCGAAAAAGCTGAAAACGGGAATGATGAACTGGAGAACATTCCCTGGAAAATCTCGTCGATGACGGAGTTTGTGAAGTATTTTGGCGGAGCGCCGGAATTAAAGTTTGATGTGGATATAAAAAAATTCCATCCGGAAGCCCAAAAAGATGAAGATGGAAACGCCATTCCTAAAGAAGCTACCTTAAAGCCGGAAGGTGCTTTATTCCAAATCTGTGTAGGGGGAAATGAAAAAGATAAATTTGGAGAAAACGAATATGAGATAAATTATGCTTTTAGTCTGAACGACAAGAATCTCCATACCTTATATTATCAGATGCAGATGTTCTTCGCCAACGGAGGCGGCACTTGCTATGTGGTATCGGTAGGAAGTTATGGGGATGGCAGCAAGGATACACTGAACGATAAGAATGTAGAAGCGGCGTTGGCAGCTCTGGAGAAAATACAGGAAGTGACCATGATTATAGTTCCGGAAGCGGTAGAAAGTGATGCATGTGCCAATATACAGCAGCTGATGATGAAGCATTGTGGAGAGATGGGCAACCGTTTCGCCATACTGGATGTGCCGTCAGGAGCAGCAAACACTCCATTGGACAAACGTATGGAAGCGTTCCAGAATACCGTAACCAATTATTTCTCTTACGGTGCGGCTTACTTTCCATGGCTGAACACTTCGGTATTAAGTGAACGCGATTTGAACGGAGAAATGTTTTCATGGAGTGATAATGCCTGCGCACAAATAGAAAAGTTTACCGACCCTGCTTTGGTGGAAATTGTAAAAGCATTCTGCTGGAAATCCGAAGAACTGGAACTCAAGCCGAATGACCTAAAGGAAATTGAAAAATTCGGGCATACATTCAAATTCGGAGAAGTGGAAGAGGGAGAAATATATGCGGATGCAGATGCTGAGAAGAAGAAGGAGGATAGGAAAACACTGGGAAAGATAGAAAAAGTGGAAGAGATAAAGGACGATACTGAGAAAATTACATCTAAAAAGATAAAAGTTACATGGCTTCCCTCTTTCAATCTTGTGGAAGACAAACAAGCCTTTCATCAGGCATTATCCAGCAGTTCTGTTCTCTACAAGCAAGCAATCAAGGGAGTCCTTGCGAAATTGAACCTGCTTCCCCCTTCGGCAGCTATGGCAGGTATCTATACAATGGTGGACAGAAGCCGCGGCGTGTGGAAAGCTCCGGCAAATGTGACACTGAACTACGTGAATAGTGTGACAGAAGATATAGACGATGATGCACAGGCAAATCTGAACGCCCCGATGAACGGAAAGGCCGTTAATGTAATCCGTCCTTTCCGTGGCGAAGGCATAAAGGTGTGGGGAGCACGCACACTGGACGGAAATTCTCTGGACTGGCGATACATCAACGTGCGCCGCACGCTGCTCTTCCTCGAAGAATCGGTGAAGAACGCCGCCCGCGCCTACGTGTTCGAACCGAACGATGCGGGTACCTGGATTAACATGAAGTGCATGATAGAGAACTTCCTGCGCAGCGTGTGGAAACGCGGCGGACTGGCAGGCGCCACCCCCGAAGATGCTTTTGAGGTACACATCGGACTGGGTGACACCATGACCGGCGATGACATACTGGAGGGCATCATGCGCATCACGATACTGGTAGCCGTCACGCATCCGGCTGAGTTCATCGAAATAACCTTCCAGCAGCAGATGCAAAAGAGTTGATTGTTAAACTTAAAAGAAAAATAATATGGGAGAATACAAAACCCCGGGCGTTTACATCAAAGAAAAGAACGCCTTCGGCAACTCGGTAGTAGAAGCCGAAACCGCCATTCCCGTCTTTATCGGTCTGACCGAAAAGGCTCTGAACGGCAACGAATCCTTGCTGAACAAACCCGTAAAGATTACGTCCATGACGGAATATTATAACTATTTCGGTGGGGCGAAAACACATAAGTTCGATGTCTCTGTCGTTGCAGACGATGATGCGGAAGCCATACAAGTAAAGTGTGGGGATAAGAAGCTGCAAGCCAAACTGCCAACCGGCGAAACAGTCTGTACATTATACTATCATATAACCATGTTCTTCGCCAATGGAGGCAGTACTTGTTACATTGTTTCATTGGGAGACTATCAGACAGGAAAAATAGACAAGAAAGCAATAAGCGATACTATATTGCCGGAATTGAAGAAGGTGCAGGATATAACCATGTTGCTGATACCTGAAGCTGCAGACCAGGAAGGCGCAATAGGCATCTACCAGGATCTACTCAGTTTCTGCGAAAGTAAAAAGTATTTTGCCATACTGGATATTCCCACCAAATATGATAAAAAAGTGGAGGGTGACACCGATGTGGAAAAGTTCCGCAACGCTATCGGGACAACCAACTTGCAGTGTGCCGCCGCTTACTATCCGTGGTTGGAAACATCCGTGTTGTCTGACAATGATATCAATGGAGAGATGCTTTTCATGACAGAAGATTTTGTGAAAAATGAAGCAAAAAACATTTTTAATGAGAATTCGACTATTTACAAATTCATTGATAAGTCGTGGAGTACTATAAAAGCAGGAAAAAAGACAGTAACAGTGAACGGTGAAACAAAGGAAGTGGATCTCACTGCTAAAGAACTTTCACAAATGAAAAACGACCTCCACAATGCCCTGCTACAGAACTGGCCGGAATACAAGCAGCTTGCCGACAAGGTAAAAGCATCCCTCAACCATCTTCCTCCTTCAGCAGCGATGGCAGGCATTTATGCCATGGTGGACAGAACACGCGGTGTATGGAAAGCCCCGGCAAACGTTTCCGTGAACTATGTGAACAAACCGGCAGAGGTGATTACCGACTATGACCAGCAGGACTTGAACATGCCGATGAACGGAAAAGCGGTGAATGCCATCCGCACTTTCCCCGGCGAGGGTATCAAGGTATGGGGGGCACGCACGCTGGACGGCAACTCTCAGGACTGGCGTTATATCAATGTGCGCCGCACCATGACTTTCCTGGAACAATCTGTAAAGAACGCCGCCCGTGCCTACGTGTTCGAACCGAATGACGCGAGTACCTGGATCAACATGAAATGTATGATAGAGAACTTCCTGCGCAGCGTGTGGAAACGCGGCGGACTGGCAGGGGCAACTCCCGAAGACGCCTACGAGGTGCACGTGGGACTAGGTGACACCATGACGGCCGAGGATATTCTGGAAGGCATCATGCGCATCACGGTGCTGGTAGCCATCAGCCGTCCGGCCGAGTTCATCGAAATCACGTTCCAGCAGCAGATGCAGAAGAGCTAAGGCTACGAGAATAAATCAAGAATAGAATATTAACCATTAAAATTTAGATATTATGGCAGACAATGGAGCAGCACAGAGTGCAAGCACTCAGGCATGGCCGTTACCGAGTTTTTATTTCAAAGTGTCAATTTCCAATGTGGGGGACATTTCGTGCAGCGAAGTGTCAGGTCTTGAATCGGAATACGAGGAAATAACCTATCGTGCAGGTGACAGCCCCGTCTTCACCAAGCTGAAAATGCCCGGATTGAGAAAGGCCGGTGACTTGACCTTGAAGAAAGGTGTCTTTAAAGATGACAAGGCAATGTGGGACTGGCTGAACAGTGTCAAACTGAATACAGTCCAGCGCGAAGTGGTAACAGTAAGCCTGCTTGACGAATCGGGCAGCCCGGTAAAGACATGGGAAGCGGTGAACGCATGGCCGAAGAAACTGACTGTGGAAGGATTCAAATCAGACGGAAACACCACCTCCATCGAGACATTGGTTATCGCGCATGAAGGTGTAAATGTGAAGTAATAATTTATGGAGAAACGCGCCACATCTTCCAAAAACAAGCAACAGGAATGGAGCCAGCCGGTATCATTCTATTTTCGTGTGGACTTTCAGAGAGGATCAACCCATTTTCAGGCATCCTTCATGCAAATCAGCGGACTGGATATGGTGATAAGCACAGAAGAGAAAGGCTCGGTGATGAAGTATAAAATGCCTACCGGAATTTCGCACAGCGATATTACGCTGAAACGTCCTTTGACATCCTGCTCTGAAGGATTTACCTCGTGGGTGAATAGCTGGCAGAACTGGATGGAAGGAAGGGACGGACATCTTGAAGTGTACGACTTGGTAATCAAACTGCTGGATTTGAAAGGAAAACCTTTGGCCGGATGGTTATGCCGACATGCCTACCCCATAAAGTGGCAACTGGAAGCGCTGGATTCGGTAGGGAGCGCATTGTCTTGTGAAACGATTACGCTGGCGTATGGCAGCATGAAACGTTTGGACATTATATAAACAAGTATGCCGATAGTAATCAAAGAAATGCGCATCCGCACCGTGGTGGAGAAACGAATCGTCACGGAAACGGAAGTATCGGATGAAATCATCCGGAAGATAGAGAGCCGCGTGCTGGACAGGCTGTCCGAAGAGAACATCACCGGACAGCCTGCCGGACGGCGGCAAACGAAGAGAAGAAACGAAAGATAAGACAGAAGCGATATGAAAAAAATGCAAATAACGGCCTATACGGATGACAGTTTCAACACTCTGTACAAAACCATGGAACTGCCTGTCAGTCCGGACAAGGTAAAGCTCAATAAGGGAATCCGCTATGCGGAGGACAAGCAGTTGGGCAGCCTGAACGGATCCAACGTGTACGTGCGTTATCAGCCCGAAACGCTTTATTTCGAGTGCCTGCTCGACGTGACCAACGCCTTGGAGGAGGATAAGAAGGAAAATCCCATACATGACACGGTGGATGGACTCGAAGGACTGCTCTACGACTACAACACCGAAGGACACCGCCCCTCGTTTGTCAAGGTGGAGTACGGCGACATCACTTTCTTCGGACAACTGAAGACATTGGAAACGGAGTATTCCCTTTTCAATCCCAAAGGACTGCCGCTGCGTGCCGAGCTGAAAGTGACCCTGACGGGCTATTGCAGCCAGAAGGAAGAGAAGAAGCACTTCTCCAAACGCTCGCCCGACGTGTCGCGGCTGGTCACCCTGAAAGAGGGACAGACACTCGCCTCCCTCTGTTATGAGATATATGGCGACGCACTCCTGGTGGGGCAAGTCGCACGATTTAACAACCTCAACGGCTACAGGAGCATACCGGCAGGTACGCAACTGCTGATGCCGATGCTGAAAAAAGAATAAGATTATGGCAGATTCGCCTTCCATATATAAAGACCGGGTATTGTCTTGCTCCGTTTATTGCAACGGCAGCAAGCTACCAGACACCTTCTCATTGGTGTCCGCCAAGGTGCGGCTCGAACTGAACCGCATTGGCAAAGCCACATTGAAATTCAATGCGGGGAACATGGACAAACAGACCTTCGACGAGAGCGACGACACGCTGTTCAAGCCGGGCAACAGCATCCGTTTGGATGCCGGAGGCATTGACAAGCAGGAAACGCTGTTCGAGGGCAGTATCATCGGGCTGCGCATCCTCACCGGGAAGGACTTACGTTCCTACATGGTGGTGGAATGTCGCGACAACGCCTATCCTGCCACGCAGGGACGCAAGAACCGCATCTTCGAAAAGAAGAAAGACAGTGACATCATCAAGGAAGTGCTGAAAGATTATGGTAGCGTGGAAGTGGATGCCACGCCCTACCAACACCCCACACTGGTGCAGTATTACTGTTCCGACTGGGACTTTGCCCTCTCCCGTGCCGATGCCAACGGCCTGTTCGTCTGTACGGACGGCGGCAAGATAAAGGTGAAGAAGCCCGATGTGGGCGGCTCACCCGTACATACCGTCACTTTCGGTACGGACATCGTCTCTTTCGACCTCGAACTCTCGTCGGACGACCAGTTTACGCAGTACGAAGCTGTTTCTTGGAATCCGAAGACCCAGCAGGCGGTGAAAGTGTCCGCCTCCTCCCCTTCGCTCAACAAGCAGGGCGACCTGCAACCCAAGAGCATCGCCTCCGGCGACAGCCTGCTACTACAGACCGATGCACCGACCGATGAGAAAGCGTTGAAGCAATGGGCGGACGGCATGGCACTGAGGGCAGGACTGGCACGCTATCAAGGTTCCGTCAGCTTCTACGGCTCTGCCAAGGTGAAGCCCGGTTGCCTCATCGAACTGAAAGGACTGGGCAAGCGGTTCAACGGCAACCTGTTCGTAGGCTCGGTGACGCATACCCTCGAAGACAATGAGTGGCTCACCGAAGCAGGTGCAGGCATTTCACCGCTGTGCATCACCGACGAGCCGGATGTAGTAAGCCCTTCCGCCTCCGGCTTCCTGCCCGGCCTGCAGGGACTCCATGCGGCAGTGGTGAAGAAACTGGACGGCGACCCCTTGAACGAACAGCGCATACAGGTGGAACTGCCGTGGATGGACGGACAGAGCAAGCTGCTCTGGGCACGCCTCTCCACGCTGTACGCCACCGGCGGCATGGGTTCCTTCTTCCTGCCCGAACCGGGTGACGAGGTCATCATCGGCTTCATGAACCAGGACCCCGTTCACCCCGTGATACTCGGCTCGCTGTACGGCGAGAAGCACAAGCCGCCCTACGAATACGAGGCGAAGAACAACACGAAAGCCATCGTCACGCGCGAGAAGATGCGCATCGAGTTTGACGAGGAGAAGAAGATAATCACGGTGTCCACCCCCGGAAAGAATACGGTGGAACTGAGCGACGACGGAAAGCACATCAAGCTGACCGACCCGAACAAGAACGAAATAACGATGGACAAGAACGGCATCACGCTCTCGTCCGTCAAAGATATTACGCTGAAAGCCAAAGGCGGCATCACGATGGATGCCACGATGAAAATCAGCGGCACCGCCAAGCAGGACATCAGTCTGGAAGGGCTGAACGTGAAGGTGCAGGCGAAAATCGGAGCCACCGTCAAGGGCAACGCCACGGCGGAACTCTCGGCAAGTGGCCAGACCACTGTAAAAGGTGCGATGGTAATGATAAACTAATTAAAAAAATAAGTTATGCCTCCAGCAGCAAGAATAACAGATATGCACACCTGCCCCATGCAGACCCCGGCGTTTCCCGCGCCGATTCCTCATGTGGGTGGTCCCGTAGTGGGTCCCAGTGTGCCCAATGTATTGATAGGAAAACTACCGGCAGCGGTAGTGGGTGATATGTGCGTATGCGTCGGTCCGCCCGATGCGATAGTGAAAGGCTCGTCCACAGTGATGATTGGCGGAAGACCGGCAGCACGCATGGGTGACAGTACGGCACATGGCGGAACGATAGCCGCCGGATGCCCCACGGTGATGATAGGAGGATAAGCTCCGCAATCCCCTCCCGAAAAGAGAGGATTGCGAAAACGAAACGTTCTTTGACATATTGGAAAACGAGAAACTTTCAAAAAAAGTCCTCATATATTGTGGACTTAGAGCAAATTATACTACCTTTGCCAAAGTTGAAGATAACAATTGAAGCATGGAGATTAAGTTCGAAAAAGATTATTTGGAGGAACTATACCTCAAAGGAAAGACCTCCGATAAAAAACATCGTTTTCAGCCCCCGATCGTTACCAAATACCGCAAGACGATAGACTTGCTGGAATCGGTATCGACCGTGGAGGACCTTTTCAGATACCACTCATTGCACTACGAAGTGCTTGTTGGCGATAAGGCAGGTTTAGAATCGGTGAGGGTAAACGATCAGTATCGTATAGAATTTAAAACGACGAAAGTGGTTTCCGAAATTGTAGTCACCGTGTGTAACATTATAGAATTGTCTAATCATTATAAATAAACAACAGATATGGCAACCGTAAGATTTGGATATACTCCGACCCATCCCGGCGAAGTGCTGAAGGATGAAATAGAATACCGCAAGGTTTCACAGCGGAAGCTGGCAGAGCAAATGGGCATCTCCTACAAGGCACTCAACGACTTGCTGAACGGACGACGCACGCTGACCACCACCACCGCCATGATGTTTGAGGCGGCACTCGACATACCTGCCGATTCGCTGATGCGACTGCAACTGAAATATAACATGCAGCAAGCCATGAACGACCCCTCGCTCACAGAGCGTTTGAAACAAATACGCAAATTCGCGGCTCTGTTGTAATATCCCAGCATACGAAAGAACAAAGAAGGGAAAACAGTTATGGCAAGACCAATAAAAGAAACTCCGATACTTTCCGGCAATGATGCCCGACGGTTTGAGGAGCGGATGAAGCAGAAGCGTATTGTGCCGAAAGAAGAAATAGAACGCGTGCGCGAACATTATCGTATAGCCATGAGTATCTTTAAAAAAGGGAAAGATGACTAACATAAGAAGACGATGGCGAAATGACACGCCTGCTCCATTTTGACTTGGCAGATTACAAGAACAGTATGCAAGACTGATATTCATAAAATACGAAAGAACGTTTCTCGTCCCACAAAGAAGCCTGTAGCTCCTTTGTGGGACGTTTGTTTTCCAATATGTCACCCTGAACCGGAAACAATAGAAAGGAAACAACAGAAAGGATAAACGATATGAACGAACTGAAAACCATCTTGAACAACGAGGCCTTCCTCGGCCGGGGCTGGAGCTTTCCGCCACAGGTTACCGACGGAGGCGTGCGGATGTCCGCCTACGAGCAGGACATAGAGGAGAGCCTGCGCGTGCTGTTCAGCACCTCGCCCGGCGAGCGTGTCAACCGCTACGACTACGGCTGCCCCCTGCGCCGCTACGCTTTCGAGCCGATAACCACGGAAACCACCGTGCGGATGCGCAACGACATCACAAGGGCCATCATCCTCTATGAGCCGCGCATCACGCTGGAGGAGGTGTCGTTCGAGGAACAGCCGGAGCAGGGCGTGCTGCTGATACACCTCGCCTACACGGTTATCCGCACGAACAACCGCAACAATATGGTTTATCCGTTTTATCTGAATGAAGGAACAAATTTAAAAAACGAAAATATATGAACAGACTAAGATTGATAAAGACAGCCTACACCGCTTTGGCGTGCCTCATGCTCGCCGCCTGTGCAAGCGATGAACTGACGGACGGCACGGTGCAGGACTTGCCCGAAGGGAAATACCCCTTGCAAATAGCAGGCGTAAGTATAACGGCGGGAAGCAATGCCGAGCCGTGGGGGGCGGATACTCCACAGACACGCGTGGCGGAAGAGACGGATGGAAAAGGCAGCCATTGGGTAGGCGAAGAAATAATAACGGTGCAGCTAAGTGGCACACTGGCAGATGGAACGACCTATACGGAAACAGGGGAATACCAAGTGGCTATGGATGATAAACAAAGCCTTGCCCCCGTAATAGGCAAGGAACTTTATTGGCATTCCACAAGTGAGAGTACCATTACGTCATGGTATTGCTACCCTGCTGCTGCCAGTGACAAGACTGTAGATCTCAGCAACCAAAACAACCCAAGCGACCCAAGCAGTGGGTTGGCGTATGTGCTGAAATCGGAGGCAAGCAATGTGAAATACAACACCCAACCGGAATTGAAATTCAAGCACCAACTCGCCCAAATACGAGTAAAACTGACAGGAACAAAAGCATCTGCTGTGACTTCTGTCAGCGTAAAGGGTTACACGAAATGTACCGTTACAGAAGGCGTCGTTTCAAGTTCTGGCACCGAAGGCTACATTTCCATGAAAAAGCCAGAAGGGAACAGTGAGTATTGGGAAGCCAATGTGATACCGGGAACTATTAGTACCACTGATTTTGTCCAATTGACGGATAAGAACAATGTGACTTATATTTGTAGTGTAAGCAATATAACCACACTGGATAAAGCGAAATCTTATATTTTCAATATTGAGGTGAAGGCAAAACCTACACCCATTATTGGTGGTGAAACCATTACCGAACCGGGAAATTATGTCATAACTGGCAACATCACTCAAACCGTTATCCTGAATGCGGATGGCATCAATCTCACGCTGCAAAATGCCAATGTAGCCATCAGCGGACAAGACAAGCCCGCCATCGACATCACGGGCGGCAACGTGGTGATGACCATAGAGGGAACGAACAACACGCTCCAGTCTTCCCAATGGGGCGGCATTACGATGTCTGGCGGTGCGAACCTTATCATCCAAGGCAATGGAACAAACAATAGTAGTCTGATAGTAAGGGCTGGAAATAGTAGTAAGCAAAATGTTTCAACAGTTGGTATTGGAGCAGCATCAAATGCAACTTGCGGAGATATTCGTATTGAAAATGTAGAAGTGACCGTATCTGGTGGTGCAGCAGGTGATCAAACTATGCAGGCTGGTGCTGCTATCGGGACATCTTCAACCAACTCCAATTGTGGGAATATCACGATAAACAATGCCCATGTCATTGCCTATACTGCCAATAATGCCTCGGATTGCTCGCCTGCTGCTATTGGATTAGGATCTCCTGAGAGTAACGAAGTAAAGGATATAACGATTTCCGGCTCTACCATTGAAGCAATTGTTTATGGTAGCAGTTTTGATGAATTTGGAGCCTGCATTGGTCTTTGTGGTGCAGTCAATAACTCAGCACCTACCTATAAATGTGGCACGATAACTATTACCTGCGACAATGAATCTGATTTCCTTGCCAATCTTAAAAGCCAAAATGGATCTCATAGTTCCGGATATAAAATAGGAAAAGGACATATTGGAAGTTCAAGCGAATGGAATGGTACCATCATATTCCCCGGTGGCACGTTCAACGGCAATAAGTTCACGGATGGGTATGGTAGTTGGTAATTTTCGTTCTTTCCGTTCCTACGGATTTGCAATCCGCAGGCTATGCGTATAAGGATTTATAATCCGCTATCCGAAGCATGACTTCGGGGGGATGCAAAGTGAAACGAAGATAAACGAATTCCGTGCAGCCCATGAAGTGGGAACTCTGATTCAGTGGAAAATAAAAACTCCGGGCAATAGCACAACTTTGTTAAAAGTTGCTTCGTCGCAGTCAGCGACAGTGCAAAAATGTAAAAAGATGCCTTGTCGCTACCGGCGACAGCCCGAATTTGTTAAAAGAAGCTATATCGCCATCAGCGACAGCCCAACTTTGCAGAAAGTTGCCCTGTCTGTTTAAAATAATATTAAAAAATAACCATTAAAAACAGAAAATTATGGCAAAGATTAAAAACTTCAATATCAAGAAACTTCGTACCGAAGAAGACTTCGGCTTCCAGAAACGCATCGAGGCCGAAACCGCCCTGCTCACCGTAGAGACCGACAAGCCGATGGTAGCCGCCTACAAAGCCGCCCTCACCGCCTTCGATGATGCCCTGAAAGGCAGCACAAGCAACTCTCTGTCGTCCGCCGTGACCCGTGCCGATGAAATGGCGGATGCCGCATGGAGCGGACTCAATGCCCAGACAAAGGCGATGCTGGGTCACCCCGTCGAAGCCCTCCGCACCGTTGCCGCCGAAGCTTCCGCCCTCATCGCCAAGTACGGCAACCCCACGGCCATGGCCTACAACGAAGAGTACGGTCGTCTGCACAATCTCCTGCAAGACCTCGCCGCCTTCGGTGTCGAGAAGCAGAAGCAAATCTATATCGACGCTTGGGTCACCGAGCTTCAGACCCGCTGTGACGAGTTCGCTGCCGCCTCCGCCGCCCGCGATGCCGAAGCCGCCCTCCGCATCACCGGCATTGTGAAGCAGACCCGCAATGATGCCGATGATGCTTTCCGTACGCTAGCGGAGCGTGTGAATGCGCTTGCGCTGGTAAATGGCGAAGATGCGTATGCCACGTTCATTGATCATGTGAATGTGATTATTGATCAGGCGAATGCGGTGCTGGCAGGGAGAAGCACAAGGGCGGAGAAGAAGAAAGGTAGCGTATAATACACCGGATGACATATCCGCTGGTCATGGGTATCAGGGTTTGTAACCCGATGGAACAAAACCAATAATAACTAAAAATTACAATTATGTCAGACGTAAGAAAGTTAAAACCGTTCATACTGAAATGGGAAGGCGGTTTTGTAAACGACCTGCGCAGGGAACCTCAAGGATGCGCTGAACACCACGAAGATCGTGTTCACCCCCAAACAGAAGATGCGCGACGTCGCAGGCAAGGTGGGACTGAGCATCAACTGCGACACGGCGACGAAAGCCAATGGTGGTGTGGACAAGGGACAAGAGGACTATCTGCTTAGATAAAACGAGATTTGGGAACTGCTTTCGCAGTGGTAGATTTTAGGCGTTTTTATATACTACAAAGAGCTAATTATATTTTATGCTAAATTCAGCAACGATGAGAGAATATATACAAAAAATCAGATTCCAGTCACGTACCTTGGATGACAATCTGCATGCATCTAAGCGGACTTCTATTGCAAATGCTGTGCAGGCATACCGGAAGATGACAGTCGTGGATGGAGAAGTACTTAATGAGAAAGATAAACCTGTTCAGATGAAAATGAATAATGTGATACAGATGAATATTGCTACTGCTCGTGCTTTTAGAATTCAAGCACAGAGTCTCCCCATGAATGGCAGACATTCTTCAATGCCTGATACTGCTGCTACATCAGAAACTCTATACGCCTTAACTCCGGATCCTATTGCCAGATCTCGGCATTCAATCGCCGCCAATCATTTTCAAAGGAAAAATCTTGCAGGAGCTGTTCCCGGAGGGTTTATAAATGGTAATCATGCTGAACGAAAATTAATATTCCACGGAGGTGCAAACGTTAGGAACATCGGGGTTGATAGAAATACTTGCCAAGCATGCGTTAATGCAATATGCGCACATGCAAATCATATTGAACATGTTTCGGAACCAAGCGGTACTTATCGCGTTACACAAAACGCTATGATATGGGTAGGTTCTTAAAACCTTAGTCGCACATTTAAAGTAATGAAGAGGATGTGCCCAAAAACGGCTTCCGTTCTTCCAGCTATGATTACAAATCCGATTGAACGTAACGAAGAACAAAAGAAGAAATAAAATAGAAGTGAAATATGAACATAGCAAACAAAGTATTGGATGAGTTGTACTTCATCACCACTATGGTGGTGGACTGGGTGGATATCTTCACCTGTCCGAAGTACAAGCACATCACGCAGACTATATAAGCACATTTCATGGTGCTTAACACAATACGTTCTTTGACATGTTGGGACAAAACGGAAAATAAGAGAATAATATATTTGGTGATGAAGTGCGAATGGCGTATCTTTATCGTTGTAAATCAAATGAAAGGAGGATAATGTATGGCAAGACCCATTAAAGAAACCCCAATCTTGTTCGGGGAAGATGCAAAGAAGTTCTTGAAATCAATTGAAGATGTCAAGCCGGCTTCCCAACAAGAAAAGCAGCGGATTAAGTCTGCTTACGAGAAAATGAAGAAAATAGCCACATTCATGATGTAATATTTTCTATGAGACTGATTAAAATAGAAGATACCAACGAAATAAAGCCATTCAATTGCGGTGACGACGACTTGAATGGCTTTTTGTTGGAAGATGCCCGCTATTACCAAGAGCAATTGATAGCCAATACGTTTATAATGGAGGACGAGGAAACGACAATCGCCTTTTTCAGCTTGCTTAATGATAAGATTTCCCAGACAACCATTGACAGAACCTTTGGCGCAAGTTGCGTAAATTTTTTCCTTATAGAAAGCATTTGGGCAGTTATCCGGCTGTCAAGATAGGCAGACTGGGCGTAGCGACCTCTCATCGTGGCGAAGGTATCGGCACGGACATCGTTTCCGCCGTAAAGCAGATGCTTATCAACCGGCAGTCAGTATCCGCCACTCGTTTCCTCACTGTTGACGCATATCTTTCGGCTGTTCCTTTTTACGAGAAGAACGGTTTTCGTCTGCTTCTGAATACGCCCTGTGAAGATACCCTTCCCATGTATTTCGATTTAATGCAACTTGTCAAATAAATCGTATCTTTCCCCATAGCATTCCTATTCTCTTATTTTCCGCCCTCAATTCCATTCTTTACAACAGATGGAATTGAGAGGCGGTTTCCGTTTTGTCTCGGCAGGACAAGATGAGCCGGAAACAACCTTCCCGAACCCGTTCGAGGAAGTAAAGCAAAAGGAACGGAACCTATAAATCAAACCATAAAAAACGAAAGTATTATGGCAATTTTAGTAAAACCCATTCAGCGTCCCAATCCGCTCGACAAGGATGCCGCCAAGAAATGGTACGTAGTACAAGTGACCACCGCACAGGTGGACGAAAGCCCGTGCAAGTGAGAGCAGAGCCAAACTTGTTTGAGCTATGCCGAATGCAGCCGGGATTGCGCGAAGTGAACCCCAAGTAACAACGGGGGTATTGTATTAGACAGAATGTATAGACTTTAGACAGGTCAGCCCTGTTCAGTCTGAAATAGCATAACGCTCTTTGACGTATTGGGAAAAGGAATAATGGAAACCATGTTCCATTTTGGAACACGTGGCTAATGACGAAAATCTTCAACTGTCTGGGATTTCCGAACAGTTGGCAGTTTGAGCAAAATTTGCCTATACTGCCGTCCTTTCTGAATTTGCGCTAATTTGGCAAAAGTTACGGACTAAAGAATGTTAATACAACGATAGGGATACGCCGTTTTCTTCAATGAATTTGGTGGGTTAAAATAATGGAAAGAAAGCAATGACAATTGGCTGACAGACAGATAAAATATAGTACCTTTGTCCTCTTGAAAAAATAAAAACGATATAAATGGAGAATCAAGGAGAAATCATACTCTATCAGCCAGATAGCGAAGTGAAGCTGGAAGTGCGGCTGGAAGAGGAAACGGTGTGGCTGACACAGGCACAGATGGCAGAGTTGTTTCAAACCACGAGAAACAATGTTACCCTGCACATTCGTAACATATTCAAGGAGGGTGAATTGGTCGAAAATTCAGTATGTAAGGAATCCTTACGTACTGCCGCTGACGGTAAAAAATACCGCACAAACTTTTACAACCTTGATGTGATAATATCTGTCGGATACCGAGTTAAGTCGGTAAGAGGCACACAGTTCCGCCAATGGGCGAACAAGGTACTGAAGGAATATTTATTGAAAGGATATTCAGTGAACCAACGGTTAAGTAACCTTGAGCACCGGGTGGAAAGCAAGTTTATAGAACATGAAAAACGTTTAGACAGGATAGACGGCAAGATAGACTTCTTCGTGCGCACCTCGCTGCCACCGGTAGAAGGCATATTCTATGACGGCCAGCTGTTCGATGCCTACAAGTTCGCCACAGACCTGATACGGACGGCAAAGAAATCCATCCTGCTGATAGACAATTATGTGGACGAATCTGTATTGCTGATGCTCAGCAAGCGAAACAACGGAGTGAAAGCCGACATCTATACGCAGACAATAAGCAGCCAGCTTCAACTGGACTTGAACCGCCACAACAGCCAATACCCTCCAATAAAGATACATGTCTACAAAAAAAGTCACGACCGCTTTCTGATAATAGACGGCACGGATGTGTATCACATCGGAGCCTCATTAAAAGATTTAGGAAAGAAGATGTTCGCCTTCTCCAAGCTGGAAATTCCGGCGAAAGCCATTACGGACTTGCTGTAAGTCCCCGTTTCATCCCCATTATTCCGCCTTGTTTTTGCAATCCGATGTTGCCAGAGCAAGGCGGTTTCTTTTTCCCAAACATCGAAGAACACAGAAAATAGTGAGACATTAAAACGATATAACAAGCCTATGGCAACAGATGACAGACACAGCGGCACGCTCCGCACAGACTATGAGACCGACCCGGCGCAACTGCACGGACTCCCGGCAATGGAAAGCAACTGGCAAAGGCTGCTGCACCGGTTAGTGCGCTACAGCAAAGGATTAAAAATCCTCATACTTAATACAATCGGATTGCAAATCCGATTGAACGAAAACAGAATATACAGACTTTAGCCAGGTTAGCCCTGTTAAGTCTAAAAATAAAAAATGTTCTTTGACATATTGGGAAAAAGGAATAATGGAAACCATGTTCCATTTTGGAACACGTGGCTAATGACGAGAATCTTCAACTGTTCGGAAATTGCGCTAATTTGGCAAAAGTTACGGACTGAATTTGCAATGTGCATTTTTGCACATTGCTTCTTGATGGCAAAGTCTGTTGATATATAGGTTTCATTAATTGCTCGTACAGCCTTGAACTGACAAAAGAGGAAAGAACAATGGTTATCGAAAATTTCGATAACCTTATAACCCGAAATGATAAATGTGTTCTTTGACATACTGGAAAAGAAAGGAATAATGGAGAAACTAATAATCCGAAGGTAATTGTGTAGAATTCGACACAATTAAAATGAACCCACCGAATTGAGAGGATTAGAATTACCCGTGAAAACAGGATGTAATGTCTTTATTTAGAGTTATCTTTGTACACGTATTAATCGCATATAAAGAATATGGCTAAAATTTCAGTGTTGAATACGGACATAACCGTGCTAAATTATAACGACCACGACTACATCTCGCTGACAGACATGGCGAGTGCCAAAGATGGAGATAGCCGCGCCGCTGACATCATCAAAAACTGGATTCGCAACAGATATACCATTGAGTTTCTAGGTACGTGGGAGACGATTCACAATTCCGGTTTTAAAGTGGTCGAATTTGACCACTTTAGAAAGCAGGCGGGTCTGCCGAGTTTCGTCCTGAGTGCGTCTGAATGGATTGAAAGAACCAATGCCATCGGTATCATAGTCAAAAAAGGACGATACGGTGGCACATACGCCTACAAGGACATCGCTTTCGAGTTTGGTACTGCCATCAGCGTCCCTTTCAAACTCTATCTGATAGAAGAGTTCCAACGGCTGAAAGAGCAGGAACAGGCACAGATAGGCTGGAACGCAAAACGAGAACTGTCAAAAATCAACTATCGCATCCATACCGATGCCATCAAGCAGAACCTCATTCCGCAGGAGATAACTCCGGCACAGGCCTCACGCATCTATGCTAACGAGGCCGATGTGCTGAACATGGCATTGTTTGGAATGACCGCATTGGAATGGCGCGATGCACACCCGGACATGAAGGGCAATATCCGTGACTATGCGTCCATAAACGAACTGATATGTCTCTCGAATATGGAAAGCCTGAATGCTGTGTTCATTCAAGACGGGATTTCACAGCGTGAACGGCTTATCCGCCTGAACCGTATCGCCATACAGCAGATGCAGGTGCTGGAAGATATGACCGGCCGCAAGCTGTTGAAATAATTGCCGGTAAACAAGATATTTGGTCTCTATTATTCCGCTTTCCTTTTGCGACACATCGCCGCAGTGGGAAGGCGGTTTCTTTTTCCCAAACTATCGAAGAACACAGAAATAGTAAGACATTAAAACGATATAACAAGCCTATGGCAACAAACGACAGACACAGCGGCACGCTCCGCACAGACTATGAGACCGACCCGGCGCAACTGCACGGACTCCCGGCAATGGAAAGCAGCTGGCAAAGGCTGCTGCACCGACTAGTGCGCTACGGCAAAGGGCTGGAGTATCGCGATGACGACGGACAGGAAGGCACGCTTGCCCCCCCTGCTGGAGAACCATGTGCTGACCGTGGTTGCCGACCTCATGCGCAAACGGCTGTCCGGCTATGACGAGAGCTTTGCCGACGCGCAGGGAACCACCGGAGAATCGGAGTTTCATGACAAGCTGGAAACCGACATCAGAAGATGGACGGCACGGCTGGAGGCGTTTATCGACAAGAGCTGGAGGACGGGACTGAATGAAAGCCCCGCCGTGACGGTTGCCGCCCAACTGAGGGACAGTCTGAAAAAGTCGCTCCCGATGGAGGACGAAGCGGAGAAGCACGGATATTACCGTATGCTGCGCACCGTCAGGTCCATACAGGAACATGCCGGTTACTATCTGGAGCAGATAGAGAACGGCGGCGATGTGGACGGGGCGTTGTCGCTGCTCATTGCCTACGTAAGAAATTATTGCAGCCTTGCAGATGCGTTCAACCAACGCCTGGCAGAGCTTCCCTCTTTCTACCGGAATGAAATACTGCACGTGAAGCCGGAGGCTGTCATACAGGACCATGCCTATATCGCAGTCCGTCCGACAAAGAGATTCACCCTGAAAGCCAGACAAGGATTCATCGCCGGACAGAATGCCGGAGGCGAGGATTTGATTTACCGGACTACCCAAGACGAGACAGTCAGCCCCATGGAGTGCGCGGAAGTGGATGCCGTGTACCTCCTGAAAAACGGAAACACCACCGGCATACGCAGACAGACCATCCGCCCAGAGGATACGGCAGCCGCCGAAACGCTGTTCGACCCGGAGCAGGGCGAGGTGCTGGCTTTCGGATGGCAGATAGAATCCTCCATGTTCATCCTGAACGAGGGCGAACGAACGATAACCGTCTCTTTCGGCATCAAAGGTGCCCCGACCGACATATTGCCTCCCGACGGACAGGGAATCAAAGGCTTCACCTTTCAACTCAGCGGTGAAAGCGGTTGGGAGGAACAACACGGCGAGTGCTTTGCCCAAGACGGCAAACTATGCTTCCGTATCCCCATCGAACGGGACGGAACCCTGCCGACGGCGTGCAACGAGGAAATACACGGAAAGAGTACGGCCTATCCCGTCCTGCGCATCCTGACAAACGGAGATGACGGGGCATACGACCAGATAAGCCGGATGGAAACCGGCGAAGCGGAGATACGGGTCCATGTGAAGGGAATACGCAACTTCACTTTCTACAACGAACTGGGCGAGGTGGACACCACGCAGCCGTTCCAGCCGTTCGGCATACAGGCGGAATGCGGCGCATGGTTCCTGTCCGGCAACGAGGAAATGGGATTGAAGCCTCTAACCGGGGTGCATATAAAAGGCAACTGGAAGAAAGTGCCCGATACGGAAAAGGGGCTAAACGAGTTGTACAAAGGTTACGATGTGAATGCGTCCTCATTCAAAGTAAGTACTGAATGGCAGGAAAAAGGAGTCTGGAATCCCTGCGAGGGCAATTCCCAACCGCTTTTCAATTTTGACGGGGAAGGGAAACTCCGCCCTGCCGATGTGTTTTTCAATTTTTCGGGAGCAGGGGAATATACGCCAGGCAGCGATTATGAATACAGCCGCGACAAGGACGGATTCTTCCGCGCCACGCTCGTCTCCCCCTCCATCGGCTTCGGCACGGACGAATACCGCAAGCGGTTCACCGACATCATGATATACAACAACCGCTGCAAGCAGAAGGCGCGGAAGGAACTGCCACAAGAACCGCCGGTGCCGGTACTGGCGGATGTGGAACTGGAATACGAGGCGGTGGAAAAGCTGTCCGTCATCCCCCAATCCGAGCTGATAGCGGTTCCGGACGGCGGCGGGACTCCTTTCAAGAGCCGGTTTGCCGACGGGGAAGACAAGGCGCTGTACATCTCATTCCTTCATGCCGGGGGCGAACAGACCCTGCGGTTCTATCTTGACATGGTGATACCTCCGAAGAATATCCCCTACCGGATGCCCGAATCCAGAGACAGTGGTACCGGCCTTGTTTGGGAATATCGGAAAAACGGCGTATGGACGGAACTCCCTTCCACAGCGGTGACCGGCGAGGAGACCTGCGGACTGACGCAAAGCGGACTCATCGTAATCAGACTGCCCGAAAAGATTACGGAAAACGACAGCAACCGGGACGGAAAGGTAGTGTTGCGCGCTTCGGTGAAAGGCGACACCAGTTCCTGCCTGGCCATCCGCAGCGTATGGACGAACCACATCCTGCTGACGGCACAGAACGGGGACGGACAGCCGCTGCCTGCCGGAACGATACAGCAGATGCCGGAGGCGGACGGGCGGATAGAAAGTATCGTCCAGCCCCTGCCCGGATTCGGCGGCAGACCTGCCGGAACGGAAAGCGGCCTCTCGGCACATCTGACCTCACGCATCGGCAACCGCCACAGGGCGGTCAACGCCGGAGACTATGAGCAGATACTGCTGGAACACTTCCCCGAGGTGGACAAGGCGGTCTGTATCCCCTGCACCAGAAAGGAGAAAAGAGAAGTGCGCCTGGTGGCCTTCAGCCGCTCGGCGGATGGGGAATACTATCTCTCACCGTTGTGGAAGCTGACAGAGATGCAGCGGATGATGCAACGATACGTCCCGCCGTTTGCCGGATTGAAGGTCATCAATCCGGCATATCAGGAAATGAAGGTAGTCTGCAAGGCGGTATTGCGTGAGAAAGTGCGGGACGAGGGCAAGGTGGTCCGTGACCTCACCGTACTGGCACAGAACTATCTCGCCCCCTGGAAGCGCAAGGGGGAAATCCCCGAACTGCAACAGAGTTTCTCGTACAAGGAACTGCATTCGCGGATGGCCAATCACGAGAACCTGCAGGCGATAGCAGAGTTGTCCGTCGATAAGACGAGCCTTCCGGCGGTGGACTTCGACAGCAGGGACATCATCCTGAAAGGTGAGAGACCCTGGAGTGTATTGATACCTAAAATAGAAATCATCCTGCTTTCTCCCGACTACGGCATCGACAGTACCGAGATAGGAAGCAGTTTCATCATAAAATAAAAAAGCTTATGGACAGAGACATCATCAGACAGAACAGGGAGGAGTTGAAGAAATATTTCAAGAAAGGCTGCGTGCCCACGGAAGAGCAGTTCGCCGGACTGATAGACTCCATGGCGAACATCGCCGAGGATGGGCAGGTGGAACAGACCGCCACCGGCTGGGCCTTCTACCCCGCACAAGCCGGAAAGCTGGACATCAGACTGTTTATGGATAAGCCGGAAGACGGAGCAAGAGCCGCATGGACAATAAGCGTGACGAAAGACAAGCGGCTGGTCATCAGCAACGAAGACGGAGAGACGGTCGTCGGGATTTCGCAAGACAAGACGGTGACACTGCCCGGTGGCGGCGGAGCGGAACCCACGCCTGCCGTTGAGGACGGATATTTCACCATCCCCGCCGACAGGAAGTGGCATGATGCGCCTGTCAGTCCCGCACAAGGGGATGCGGACTGCCGCGTGTTCCGCATCCACGCCTCCTGTACTGACAATGTGGGGCTTTGCCGGCTGACACGCGCCACGGCGGTATGGATGAACAATGTGGAGCAATGGATAGAATCGCCGCAGAAGCACTGGTGGGGATGGTCGGGCAGCATCCGGCTCCGCTGGAACGGAAGTTCAAGCCTGCAGATACGCACGAAGAGACGGCTGGGCGGCGAGGTGCGGTGCAGGATTGTGGAAGTGTACAAGGCATAGTAAATTAAAAATTAAAGAAGAATGGGTGAAGAACGGAAACAGCCATTTATCAGGCAACAGGCGGAGAGCGACGAGCTGTTCTCACGCCTGCAGGCGCGGACACTGGAGGAGGTGCAGCGGATGTCGGGGAACGTGTGGACGGACTTCAACGCGCACGATCCCGGGGTGACCCTGACGGATGTGGCCGACTATGCGCTGGCGGAACTGGACTACAAGCTCGGCTTCCCGATTGCCGACTATCTGACAACGGAAGACGGGACATTCCGCCCGGAACGCTACGGACTGCTGCCTCCCGAAGAGGTCTATACCACCACCCCCGTCACGACGGAGGATTACCGGCGGTTGCTGCTCGCCCGCCTCCCGGAGATAGAGAATGTGGCGGTGGAGTGTGATGATGAAACGGGCGGATACAAAGTGAGCTTCACGCCTTCCCCTTTCGAGGAGGGGAACGAGGCCGCCATCGTGAAGCGCATCAAGGAGATTTACAACAGCCACCGCAACTTGTGCGAACGGCTGAACCATGTGGCGGTGGTGCTGCAGGACAAGCTGGAGTTCCAGGCCGAACTGGAACTGGAGCCGGGATGCGACGCTACACTGCTGCTCGCCCGGATATACGGCACGATACTGCATTACCTGTCGGGAACGGCACACTTCTGTACGGAGGAGGAACGCCTGGCCTCGGAACTTCCGCCGGAGGAATGGCTGGAAGGCTCGGAGGACGGCACGCGTATCATCATGGCAAGCCAACAATATACGGAATACGAGCTTTACAAGAAACTGCGCGGACTGGACGGCATACGCGCGTTCAGCATCTGCTATCTGATGAAGGACGGCAAGCCGCAGAGCGACTTCTCGAAAGGGTATGGCCTGGAAATCCCGAAAGAGAAGGACGAACTGAAAGTGCGCATCCGTTGCGGACAGACGGAGATGCCCGTGGACATCGAACGGTTCGGAAACCTGCTGCGTACCCTCTATTATACGCAAGGACGCATCAACAAAGACGTGTCCCCAAAGGTATGTGACTGGGACGGACCGGAAGCGAACTACCGGGACATCTTCGCACAGGCTCCGCTGGCCGGGGACTTCCCCCTGTGTTACCGCCTGACGGAGAACCGGGAGAAGCCCACTTCGTTCGAGGCGTATCTGAAACTGTATGACCGGGTGATACAGAAAGGCCTGGACGAGGTGGAAAACCTGCCGCAGGCACTCTCCATTGAGGAGGAAGAAGCGGAACGTCCGGCGGCAAAGGGCCTGTACAGACTAAAAAGCCTCTATCTCGACTTCCTCGACAATCTATACGGAGTGGAGAGCCACCCCGGATGGCTCAACGAGTTCGACAGCTATGGGGAAACACCCCACGAAACCCTGCAACGGCGTATGGCTTTCCTGCGGCATGCGGCTTATCTGACCAAGAACCGCCCGAAGGCGAGGGACATCACCTACCCCCGTTTCGAGGACAACGTGCCCGTGGTGAAGGAATGGTTCTGCCTGATGCTGGGAACGAACGGAAGCGAGGACCGTACGGTGGGGAACGTGCTGCCCGGCTACAATCTGAGGTTCATCGAGGAGGAGAAAGGGGAAAGCTGGTCGGCGGAAGCGGAATCCGCACTGATTGACGAGCGGATGCTGGATGCCGACAAGGTGGAGAAGATAGATATGGACAAGGCGGAAGAAGAGGAAGACCCGCGTGACGACTACACCCGCCTGCGCCAGGACCTGCCGATATTTAACGAGAACAAGATAAGCCGCGACCTTTTCCGCAACGGCATCCGGCTGGACAACTACCGGATAGTGAATGCCGGCCGGGGCTACTACATGCTGGTGTTCCATAACCGGGAAAGGAAGGGCTGGACGAACCTCGGACGTGACCGGGACAGGAATAAGCTGAACGCGCTGGCAGTAGTCCTGCGCAGATTCCTGTGGAAGCTCAACAGGGAGTGCGAGACCCTCTATGTGTTCGAACCGGTGCTTCTGGACGAGAGCCGGCCCTTCGAGCTTGACCTTGTGCTCCCGTCATGGACCTGCCGTTTCCACTCGGCACGCTTCCGCGAGATGTGCGACGGATTGTTACGGACCATCATTCCGGCCCACCTGACTTACCGCCTCTACTGGCTCGACCAGCAGCAGATGATGGAGTTCGAGAAATGCTACAGGGGAATCATGATGGCGATGGGAAACAAGGAGATGTATAAATACAAGATGGTGTTGTACAGGAGCATGTGCGACCTGCTTGAAAAAGTAAAATAAGGAAAAGGCGGGATAATGATAAGCATTGACCATCTGTCGTTTGATTTCGTCATGGATGACGAACGGTTCGCGCAAGGATTGTATGCGGACTGGGACAGCTTCTGCCATACCTGTCTTGAGAATATAGTGGAGGAATGCCTTTCCGTGTATGACAAAGACAAGGTGCTGCACGAAATAGAAAAGCTCGACCTTGACTTGGGCAGCATTCCGCAGGAGGATTTCTATTCGGAATTTCCAAGGAGGTTGCGCGAGGAACTGATGAAAGCGTTGCCTTACTTGCCATCCGCACCTGCGGATGGGAAAGAAGCGACAACGGCGGAGGCGCGTTTGGCCAATCTGCTGTATTATCTGGAATATGGAATACAGAAGACTGAATGGACTGACATGGATTTTGACCTTTCAAGAGAACTTGAAAGCGTGGCTGGACCGGATAAAAGCTGTCTGGAAAAGATTGCCGGCCTATGCATGGCAAACGAGTATGTATTGAGACGGATTTTGTTGCAGACAGACCATGCCGCCATGCTTGTCCGCCTGTATTCCATCGCCATGGACCGGACTTTTTCCGTAAAGGACGGGAAACGCCGCTTCATGGAGATTTTCTTGGAGATACAGCCGGATGTCCCCATGCGCTTTATCCACGAGACAGAGGAGGACGGGCGGCTGCACGGTATGGCGGAACTGCTCGGCACCCGTTCCGTACGCAAGATTATGGAGGAGGAAGCCGGAGAGCACGCCGAGGTGGACCTGCCACCCTACTGGCATTACCTGTACGAATGGCTTATCAAATATTACCCATATAATGGGGTCGCCATATTCGGCGGTAAGAGTGACTTCATCAGCCACCTGCACTACCGGCTGCTGACCTTTGTCCGCAAACGTAACCATACGCTCTACCTGTCAAAGCCGGAACTGACCGCAGCCTTCCTGTTGGAAGTGTTCGGAGCAACCTACTACAAGGAGGTGCTGAATGCGATATACAATATGCAACCACGCCGTGCCGACGGTTCGCCTGCGTCTGACGGATATTACAATCTTCAACTTTATCGTGTATTCATGCAGTTGTCGCTGCTGGCTTTCTCGCCCGGCATGAATATTTCAGGAGATGAAACTACTGATGAAACCGTTTCAGTGGAAAAGATGGTTTCTTCGCTGACAGATTTCAGCAGGAAAAATGTAAGCGCCTTCTTGAAAGATGCAAAGCGAAGTGACGCGGACAAGCGAATGTTGATAGCCATAATGGTGCGGCAAAAACCGGAGGCTTTTATCTCATGGCTAAAAAGCGAGGTCACGGATGATGGTGAACTGATAGCTATTGCTGCAAGACTGATGGATGAGAGGACATGGAAACGGTTGCTTGCAGCCACATCGTTGGCGGCGATGAAAACGATGGATGGAGTTGTAAGGTATCTGTCTGGTCTTGTTAAAGATAACAGGCTGGCGGACGGATTATCCCACGAAAGTTTTTCTTTTGCATTCCGTAAAGCGGTGCTGCTTTGGATAAAAGGCAACGACTATGCCCTTCTCGGTTATGAAAAGAGTAAGTCCTTGTTGCAATGGATGCACAAGGAAATAAGCGGAACAACCGGCAAGAATGATGAGACGGTGGTTGAGGAATGGATGAATGAACTTCATTTGTCGGAAAACAAGGCAGAAGCTTTTGAGTCTTTTGACATGAAAGACGATGAGGAAATAAAAGAAAGCATCCGACGGCTCGGAATGCTATTGGCTGCTGGGAATATTTCTGAGACGGTGAAACGGAGGCTGATTGTTTCTTTTCTGGAACAGCATAAGGACAACTATGAGAATGTAATAGAAAAACTGTATGGACAAGGCGTTTTGGCAAGTGCAATCAATCGGATCAGCATTTCTGCAACGGAATCCGTCATCAGGCGGATGGTTGTCCGCCACATCGGGACGGAAGAGGCGGAAAAATTGCTGCTGTTGATTGACCGGTTATTTGCCGAGGGAAACGCGGTTTCCGCATACCTGCAAGACAGCTCCCTGACACTGAGCGTACAGGTGCTCGTATGGCTGGCAAAAGAAGTAAAAGTACAAACAGGTATGGCAAGTCCGTTCCCGATACTATCCTCTCTTTTTCTAACTGCCTTGTTCGGAAAGGAAAATGTTTCTGCGGCAACAAAATGGTTATTATATGGAATGGCTGGAGACATTGCGGCTGACGGAATGAAAGAGGACGAGACTTTTGAACTGATGGAGTTGCTGTCTTATACCGGTGGTTTCCGTGTGCGTCGTACCATATCCGTGTTTGAACAATGGTCGCAGCATATCAAGGTGCATTCAAATACTGTTCAAACACTGTTGGAAAGTGATTGGAATACCTCCGACGGCTTTATGGAATGGCTGGAAAGTACCGAGGTCATTGCCGAATCCAAACGCGAGCTGTTGCAGGCACTGGCACGGGAGAAGCCGCAGGAACTGATCATGATACTCCGTAAGCTGCCACAGAACGAAGAAGCGGTTTCCTTTATGTCAACCTGTATTCCTACAGAAATGTTGTCGGGCGTAGTGGAAAAAGTGGATGCGAAACAGGCTCTGTTGCTTGCACGGACAGTGGACTGGTTGCAGAAAGAGCGGGGATGGTTCGCTTTCCTCTCTCATACCAACTTGTCCTTTACAACCGCGTTGTCGGAAGCGTTTCTGCTGTTCATGCAGGACGAAGACACTCTAAGGGGAAGGAATCTGACGGAGCAGGAAGTGGTCGGGAAGTTCCTGGAACATCTGTATTATGTATATACAAGGAGAACGGACTACAACGACAATAAGGAATGGAAGCATTTGCAGGACGAAGTGACCGATGGACTGGGCTTGGGAGGCAAGGATACTACAGCACTCCCGTCATCAGAGGACGCGACTTCCGAAAGACTGCTGGCTGAATACAGCCGGTTGAATGATGCGGAACTATATCAACTTGTAGCTGGCGTATTGGATAAAGAGCCGGAAGCGTTCGTTAAACTGTCAGAGAATAATTCTGATACGGAATTTATTCGGTGTATATCCCATGTGGCGGACAAGGCAATGCTCAGACGTATGATAACCGTGCTTTCTTCCGTATCCGGATTGGGGAATCCTACCGCTTTTATAAAATTGATGGAATGGCTGGGTATCCGGTCGGCTGACCGGATATCGGCAACGAACATGATGAACGCTCTTCTGCTATGGACAGGCACTACGGACTGGAAAAGACAGAGCATCCGGCAGATGACGGTCTTCTTCCTGTCACACCTTTATGGAAGTGAGGATGCTACCGGCCTTCCTTTGGAAATGCTTACGGATGACGCTCTGCCCGAAGAGGTACGGAAACGATTGCTTCGCGGCTATATGCGTTCACGTCCAACGGAACTGTTGAGCTATATACAAAGATTGGCGGCACAAGGCAGGCTGCCGTTGGATAAATGGACGGAATGGACCGAACTTTCAGAATGGCTGTGCCTGGCGGCAAGCGTGTCCCTCACCTTGGAGGAACTGTTGCGGCAGGTCGTTGGATATCTGGAACAAAGCAAGTTGGCGGATGAAGCGACGCTGACATACGGAGTGGCAACATACCTTGCGGAAAATGATGCCGTAAAGTTCGCCTATTATGTAGATAAAATGGAAGTAACACACTCATTCGTGCTGTCGCTTCCTGTCATACAAAATATAACTGAAAATAAAAAAGAAGAAATTATGAGTAACATGTTGGAAAGTCTGGGGATAACCCCGGAAGAAGAAAGAGTATTGGAGAGTAGCCAGGAAGATGAACTGGAGGTGACACTTGTCGGCAATGCCGGACTGTGCCTGCTCTGGCCTTGGTTCCCGCGCCTGTTCTTCCTACTTGGTTATCAGGACGAGGAGAGAAGAAATTTCAAGGACACCGCATCAAGAATCCGCGCCGTGTTCCTGCTGCAATATTTAGTAAACCCAGAAGAAAAAGACTACCGGGAGCTGGAACTGGCCTTCAACCGGCTGCTTGTCGCCCTGCCCGCACAGGTTCCGCTGCCGAAACGGGTAGAATTGACGGACGAAGAAAAAGACATGGCCGACAAAATGCTGGCAGGCATAAAAAACAACTGGTCGAGAATGGACGGTACATCGGTAAACGGATTCCGTCAGAGCTTCATCCAGCGTGACGGACGGCTGGAACAACAGGACGAGAAATGGTTGCTGACGATTGAAAGCCGTGCGTACGACATCCTGCTCGACACCATCCCATGGGCATTCCGGCAGATACGTTTCCCATGGCTGAAGAAATACATACAGGTATCCTGGCATGAGAAACAGAGATTTTAATCGGATTATCCATTATAAAAATAGAAAATATGGAAGCAGAGAAAGTATATCAGGAAAAGACGGCACGCACCCTCCAGCAGAAGCAGGACGGTGGCGGCGCATTGCAATTCGTTGACAACCGCAGTCTGAATGCCGCATTGCAGCGTGTGGGCGAAGATGAAGAGGACGATACGCTGCAAGGAAAATTTGACGGAACCATCCAACGCGAGGAAGAGGAGGACGAAGCTTCACAGATGAAATCGGACACTACTATGCAACAGAAACCGAATGAGACCGGAATGCCGGACAATCTGAAAGCCGGTGTAGAAAGTCTGTCCGGCTTTGCGATGGACGATGTGCGGGTGCATTATAACTCGGACAAACCTGCCACCGTGCAGGCACTGGCCTACACACAGGGAACGGACATACACGTGGCTCCCGGACAGGAACAGCATCTGCCCCATGAGGCATGGCACGTGGCACAACAGATGGCGGGACGTGTGGAACCGACAACAGAAATAGGCGGAATGCCTGTGAATGATAATGCCGGTTTGGAACATGAAGCGGATGTGATGGGTGCAAAGGCTAACAGTCTGTAAATAGAAAAGGTATGAATGATTATATTGTCTGGTTCAACCAAGTTCTGAGGGTTGCCATACAGCTCTATTTCGAGCAAGAATGCGAATATACCTCACTGGCGGAAGTAAAACCACCTGCCAACGGCTGGATGGAGGAAAAGACAGGAGTACAGCAGATAACCTTTCAGGAACGGACAGTCGTGATGCTGGCCCTGATGCCCCATGTCTGTCCGCAGGCATTGGACATCTTCTTCGTGCAGAACAAGAACTTCGACCGCCAATATACGGAGTTCGGCGGCTGGAAGGGACTCTCGCACGGAGGCTTCCTGCCTACAGGCGAGACGGCCTCGTTCATCATCGCCGGAGAGGATGTGGAGAAACGGAAATCGGTAGTCAGCATGTTCCAGAAAGACCACTGGTTCTACGGCAGAAACATCCTCCGGCTGGAAGGAGCCAACGAAGGTGAGCCTTTCCTGAGCGGACAACTGAGGGTGTCGGAAGAATTCCTCAGCCGCGTGATGCTTGATAAGGAGTACAAGCCGGACTATAATATAGGCTTTCCTGCCAAGCGCATAACTACGGCACTGGAGTGGGAAGATATGGTCGTGGATTATCAGGTCGCTTCCGAGTTGGACGAGATATGCACATGGATAGAATCAGGAAAAATCATAATGGATGATTGGGGGCTGTCCAGATTCCTAAAAGCCGGTTATCGTTCGCTGTTCTACGGTCCTCCGGGCACAGGAAAGACGCTTGCAGCCACCTTGTTGGGTAAAAGGAACGGAATGGATGTTTATCGGGTGGACTTGTCAATGATTGTATCGAAATACATTGGCGAGACGGAAAAGAATCTTGCCCGCGTGTTCGACCTTGCCGAGAACCGCAACTGGATTCTCTTCTTCGATGAGGCGGACGCGCTGTTCGGCAAGCGTACCTCCACGAACACCTCCAATGACCGCCATGCCAACCAGGAAGTGGCTTATCTGTTACAGCGTATAGAGGATTTTCCAGGCATCATCATCCTGGCGACGAACCTGCGCTCGAACATTGACGAGGCGTTCTCCCGCCGCTTCCAGTCGGTCATTTATTTCCCCATGCCCACCGAGGAACTGCGTGCCGAACTGTGGCGCAAGATGCTCCCTTCCGACTGGTTGGACTGGTTGGACAATGATGCTGAAGAAGTGATAAATATGGCAGCCCAGACAGAGCTTTCAGGTGGCTCCATAGCCAATGTGGTGCGGCGGTGCGCCCTGTATATAGTCCGTTCTGGTACCGGGCAACTTGATAGAACAATATTGAAGGAGGCGTTGGAAAAAGAGAAAATGAAAGTCTGATTATATTTTTAATAGAAATTCAGTGGGAATAGTTCCGTTTGTTTTCAAAAACTTCCGTTCTTTATTTTATTAGGAATAAAAGCTGATCTTTTAGGATTGGCTGATGAAGATGCCTATGATGCGGCGGAACCTAACACAATGACATATATACGTGCAGGCTTATGCCACCGTATGTGTAGCAGGATGTGATTGATGTTACCGGTTTCCGTGGGAGAACCCGGCTGGCCCCATGTAAACCAGCGCAATTCAGGCATAAAAAAAGAGAGTTACTTTGATGTAACTCTCTTTTTTCAAGTGATCCGCCTGGGTCTTGAACCGAGCGGTTCACAAGTCTTAAAATCAATATTTTAGCGTACCACAGTCTTTTAGGGGGTACGAATTAGACACTTTTTTCAAAGAACATTTGGCTTCCCTTGTCGGTATTGTGTCTGCCTTTATCTTCGGTTCAAAGATACAACTTTATTTTGAAACTCGCAAATCATTGATAATAAATGTTTTTAGGTTAGTGCAAGGTGCAAGCTATATATATAGATATATACTTGCACCTTGCACTAAAAAATTGTCCTTATTGTCCCCTATGTTTCTTTCTAAAATCAGTAGGGTTGCAATCTTTGTATCTCTTGAATAGCCTATTCAAATGGCTTTCATCCGTAAATCCCAGTTCTTCCACAATTTCGCTGATTCTCATTTCACTGTGTAAAAGCCGACTTTCCACCATTTTCATCTTATAGTTTAAGATATACTGCTGCATAGTTTCGTTGGTCTGCTTTTTGAAGTACCTCCCAAGATAATTAGGGGAAATGCCAAAATGCTGGCTTATCGCTTTGGTTTTTATCTTTTCGGGATAGCAAATGTTGGATTGGATATATTGCAAGATGTTCAGTGACTTTTCTTCCGAATTTTCATTTATCTGTTCTGGCAGGAACATGGCAATGTTGCGGGCGACAACAATCACAATCGTATTGATTAACTGCGTAATAATTTCACTGCTGTATATGTTCCTGTTCACATATTCACGGATAATCGCTTCTATCATCGGCTTTACCAGCAATTTATCGGTTTGATTGCGCAATATACAGCCGGGACGGTGATTGGCGTGTTGCAATATAAATTCCAACCGTTGAATATTCTCCGTTCCAAAGACAGCCGAATGGATGTAAATGTCATTGAATTTTATATAAACAAACTTAGTGGTAGTGTGAATGTCGAAAGAATGTATGTCACCGGGAGTAATCATAAAAAGATGTCCGTCATGATACGGAAATTTGTTGTTGTTTATCCACTGAATACCTGTTCCTGATAGAATATAGACCAGTTCAAAGAAAGTATGGTCGTGTTCCTTTAATTGCGATTCGTCCAGTTCACTGAAACAGATTTCAAACGGTTGGTGTAGATTTTCCCTTTTCATCTTATGATTTTTTGTTATTTGGGTGTAAATATACAAATAAAAAGAAAAGTAATACATATATTTACACTTGAATATGTATAACTTTGCCACAAACAAAATAAATCAGTAACTCTTATTAGGATTAGGTATGAAGAATGAACTGGAAAAATGCTTGTCAGGCGAATGGTACGATTGCCATGCTCCCGTATTTATGGGGTTTAAAAGAAAAACGCATGAGTTGTTGCTGAAATACAATTCTTTGTCGTATGAGTGTAAGGAAGAGAAGTATGCCATACTGAAAGAAATGTTTGAAAGTATCGGCAAGAAAGTTTCAGTAGGACATTCTTTTATCTGTGATTATGGCTGTAACATCAGCATAGGTAACAATGTCAGCATAAACACCGGATGCACCTTTGTGGACTGTAACAAAATCATTATCGGCAACAATGTATTGATAGCCCCCAATGTGCAAATCTATACGGCTACCCACCCTGTTGATTTGAATGAGCGGCTGACACCGACAGAAACGGAAAGCGGGACAGCATATATCCGTCACACGTATGCCCTGCCTGTTACCATTGAGGACGGTTGTTGGATTGGCGGCGGTGTCATTATCCTGCCGGGTGTTACTATCGGTCGGAGAAGCGTTATCGGGGCGGGAAGTGTTGTCACCAAATCCATTCCGGCAAACAGCCTTGCCGTAGGAAATCCATGTAAAGTAATTCGGAAAATCAATACATCCATATAGCTATGATTAAATTAGTCGCTTTCGATTTGGACGGCACGATAGGCAATACCTTGCCAATGTGCATACAGGCTTTCAAGAAAGCCACACAACCATATATCGGACATAAATTGTCGGACGAAGAAGTGGTTCATACTTTTGGCTTGAATGAAGAAGGCATGATTGGGTGTGTCGTTGATGAACCCTATCGACAACAGGCATTGAATGACTTTTATGTGATTTATAAGGAACTGCATCAGGAAATGTGTCCGACACCTTTCGAGGGAATACGTGAGTTGATAGCCTTGTTAAAGCAAAAGGGTATCATTGTGGTGCTTGTCACCGGAAAGGGGATGAACAGTTGTGATATAACCTTAAAGCAATTCAAGATGAAGACTTGCTTTGCAAAGGTCATTACGGGAAATGCAGAAAGGAACATCAAGTCGGAAGCATTGAAAGGTCTCTTACATGATTATCATTTGGCTGCAAATGAAATTGTATATGTCGGGGATGCGCTTTCAGATATAACGGAGTGCAGGAAAGCCAATGTGATGTGCCTGTCTGCCGCTTGGAGTATTCCACAAAATGAAGTGACAACCTTAGAAAGCAGTAACCCTAAAAATGTATTTTGTTCGATACCGTCCTTATCTGATTATCTCTTGGCATCAGATAATAGAATAACTTTGCATACTGACAGATAATGTAAAAAATAGCTGTATGGATTTATACCGTGAATATTCTCCATGTTCCCAACTGTCTTCATATATAGATAAGTATTGGGTATTTAAGGGTAATGTAACAAAAGGTACTCGCTTCAACATCCTACCGGATGGCTGTACTGATTTTGTATTTACATTGGGTGGGTCTCTGAATACGGTGGAAAATCCATTTTATATTCGTCCGTACCGTTCCTATTTTGTAGGGAACATGACGAAATTTTCAACATTGGTAGCAGAAACAGATTGTGTACACCAATTCGCTATCCGCTTTCTTCCATGTGGTGTCGCTTCTTTCATTCGGCAACCGTTATATGAACTCTCAAATACAAGAATACATACAGCTGACTTACAGACAATTTTTACAGATACTCTAACCGATATTTTATGTGAAAAAGAAACCGTTGAAGAACAAATTGCTTTCATTGAACGATTTTTGCAAAACTACCTTTACCGCAATTACTATGAAGTTGATAAAAATATTCGCTATGCGGTTAGGCAAATAGACCTCTCTTATGGGGTATTGCCTATTCAAAATCTTGTTGATAAAATCTGTCTTTGTCAACGGCATTTTGAGCGGAAGTTTAAACAATTCACTGGATTTACACCCAAAGAATACAGCCGTATTGCGCAATTCAAGAATGCAATAAACCTGTTGAGAAAACCAACTTTTGACAGCTTACTGTCAGTTGCTATCTATTCCGGTTACTATGATGTTCCCCATTTGTCACGGGAGGTAAAAAGACTTTCAGGGTGTACACCAAACTCTTTTCTTGTTGTTCCACAAGACGAAGATGTTACTCTGACGTATGTTTCGCCATAAAGTCGTTTTTATACAACAGAACAGATATCCATAGTAGTAATTTTGCAAATTCATAGAGACAAATAATATAGTAGCATTAGAAAACAAGTAGTAAATATGAAACAGAGAATTTGCCAAAGCTGTGGCATGTCCATGCCCACTGATGATTTGTTAGGAACTCACGGTAACGGATGTTTGTGTACCGAATATTGCTGCCACTGCTTCCAAAAAGGATTTTTCACCAATAATTCATTGGAGGAACAAATCGAACTGAATACCCAACCCGAAAGTCTGGCAGCATTTAACAAATCGTCGGGATGCCATTTTACCAAAGAAGAAGCTATCGAAGGGCTACGGAAGTTCCTGCCTACGCTTAAACGCTGGATGCCTATCAGACAGCAGGCTGAATGGGTACTTGAACAATGCGGCTACATCACACTTTCCACTATTAGTGAAAATGGTTATCCTCGTCCGGTAGCTATCGACCTATTGCGCCATACCGGTATATCAACTTTATGGATGACAACAGCTTTATCCACAGAAAAGGTAAAACATATCAGACAAAATTCAAAAGCCGGAGTTTGCTTTGTTCACGAGGCAGACAGTGTTACTCTAACCGGAAAAATAGAAATACTTACTGATGCGGAAACCCGTCAGAGCTTTTGGCAAGACTATATGCTGCACTATTTCCCGCAAGGTGTAAACGACCCGGATTATTGCATTCTTTGTTTTCATACGGAAGAAGCAGTTTTGTGGATAGACAGGAAATTTGAGCGCATCGTGTTATAATGTAGCATTCTTGTTTTCGTATGAAAAGTTTGTCTTATCATACGAAAACAAGAATAGCTATTTAGGGTAACTTTTTCTCTGGCTTATTCCGTATATTTGCTTTCAAATAAGAGAACTATGGATATAGATAACGAAAAGAAATATTGCCAAAGTTGTGGTATACCATTAGACATTGAGGGTATTTCAGAATATGGAACAAATTCTGACAGTACGTTCAATCAGGGATTTTGTTCCTGTTGTTTAAACTCCGGCAAATATCTTTTTGATTTCTCAATGGAATACCTCATTTATCTTTGGGGGCTTTTCCCTGATTCCTATAATCAAATTGCAGGTACGAATTATAACAGCGAGGAATTAAGAAATGTTTTATCCAACAGATTGCCTAATCTAAAGCGGTGGAAGCAAAAAATAAACACTGCCCATATACATTATGCCCTTATAATAAATGTTCAGGAATATATCAATCGGCATTTATTTGAGGACTTAAACTCTGACAAATTATCTCGTGTCGCTTGTATGTCGATATATCACTTTCGGAGAGTATTCAAAGATGTTGTGGGAGAGAATGTCGGTGATTATATCCAGAGGTTAAGGTTGGAATATATTGCTTTCAAACTTATTTCAACAAACACAAGGGTATCGGAACTGCTTGAACAGATAAATTTTCACAATAAACACACTTTGTCAAGGGCATTTAAAAAGCATTTCCAAATGTCTATTCCTGTTTTCAGGAAAGCATATTCAAATGTTGCTTGTGAAAATAAGATTATAAAACAGCCTGACTGTTCAATAAAGAGGATTAAAGAATTCAAAGTTGCATATTTGAAATTTGAGCGAACACATAGAAATAAGCAAGGATATTCTACTTTGTGGGGTCAGATAATAGAATTTGCCAAGAAATACAATTTGGCAGATAAAGGTTTCAAATACGTTAGTATCAGTTTGGATAGTCTTGATATTACGGAAATAGATAAATGCCGATTTTTGATAGGGGTAACTGTTCCCTATTCAATGGAAATCCCTAAAGGCTTTGGGACTTTGAACATACGAGCAGGGTTATATTCTGTATTCAACATAAAAGGGAACTACCAAGAATTAAACAAAATTTACCGGAATATTTACCTTGATTGGCTGCCAAATAGCAAGTATCGTTTAAGAGAACAAATGACTTTTGAATTATATGCCAATACTCCCGATAAAACCAGCACGGAAGAATTAATGACAGAAATTTATTTACCCATTGAAGCAAAACAAAAGATAAAATGAAAAACGAAATAATTCAATTTTTAAGAGAGAATATCATTGGCAAAACATTGCTTACTGGTGCAGTTTATAAATTAGAGAATGGAAATTTGGAAGGCGTGTATAACGATAAAATGACATTTTCAAACTTGGTGACAACAGAAAACGGCTTTAAGTTCAACATGACAACTGTCACCCAAGAGCAGGTTTACAATTTGGATGATAAAGGAGCAAGAACCACCATAGCCAAAGATTATACAGGAACAAGTGTGTTTTGTTATGAATTGGCAATGCGAAAAAGCACAAAGCAAATCACAGGTTATATGCGCTGTGTTTCAACAACAGTTCAAGATTCCACAATGGAAGCCGTAGTTTGTGGAATATTTGATGTGACTTTTGACGGGAAAGAACTGAAATGGCAAGAAAATCAGTTGCTATATAGAGATAATCCCATAGGGGAAGATAAATATAAACCAGTCGCCTTTCATTCCAAGGTTCGTTTTTATCTTGATAACGGGAAAGTCATATTTGAATATTTGCCAACGCTTTGGGATATATCCCCTGACACATTGGAAAAAAGATTGTCTAAAGATGATTATCCTCCTTATATATCAAAAGAACAGTAATCGAATGAAATGAAATAAATAAAATGAACTACTTATACAATGAAAGAAGAAGTAGATAAGATATTAGAGCAAATAGAGGTCGATATATCAGAAATCGACCTCTACGGCTATGATATTATCGAAACTTCTCTTTCAATGGTACATAAGTTGCAAAGCATACTTAATGATTTAAGGATGAGAGTTCAAACCTATGTCTTTCCAACCAAAGAGGATGAAATACTATTCTTCAAGATGCAGAAACCGGAAATACTTGCCCGATTATTATTCTTCTATAAGATTTATCGGATAGAAACACAATGTCCTAATGGTAGCGATGAAGTAATTAGAAGTTATATCAATCGGGAACTGGATAATCTGACCTATTTCTTCAATCGCAACTTGGACTTTTACCAATACTACCGTTCACATTCAACGGTGTACGATGAATATTATTTTGTTCGTGGGAATGCAGATTTACGCTTATGCACCGATAGCGCACAATTCGACAAAGACCCGAATTTTTCAACCGGATATGACTATAAAGTGGCTAAGATTATAGCCAATGAAATGCTGCGTATTTATCTGAACAAACGATTAGTGAAACTGGAAACTAACAATCAGATAGAAGACAATCTTCAAAAGTATCTGAAATATCCTTTCCGTTTCACGGGTAAAAAAGTCTTTTTGATAGAATTAGGGTATGCCCTTGTATCTGCGGGCGACATCAATAACGGCAATGTAGAAATAAAGGAAATGATGAAATTTCTTAGTACGGTATTTCAAGTAGATTTAGGCGATTACTATGCTTCTTATATAGCCATGAAAGAGAGAAAAGACCGGACGGCATATCTTCATCATCTTATAGATAGCCTGATTAAACGGATGAATGAGGATGATATGAAATGTTAGCACAACAAATAATTACAAAAAGCATTGTTGCTGTATTTCTATAATTCAAAATGCAACACTTCTACTTTTTCATTTGTTGGGAGTGAAAGAAAAGCATTGGGCGTATTGCCTGAAAGTCTTTTTACTTCCCTATATAGGTGCGGTGTATCATAATATCCCGCTTGGATAGCGACAGACAAAAGGTTATCGAATGAAGTATTGGATTTTAAAAGGTGAATAGCGTTCCAAAACTTGATGATTCTACTATATTCTTTGGGCGAATAACCTGTGTAAAATTTAAACTTCCGCTCAAATTGTCGTAGGCATAAGCATGCTTCTGTTGCCAACTCCTTAATCGAAACAATACCTTTCTGCCTACTAATCAAGGAAACAGCATAAGATATTTGCTTTTCTGTGTCCATGTTGTTTTTGTACACTTGTCTAACCAATTCATGTTCAATAATATCAATCGGATTTTGATTGGATTCGCAGAGTTGATATATGAAAGATTGACTAAAAAGAACTGGAAATTCTTGGCTGTCAATCCCTTGATTTGCCAATTCGTTTAACGGAATCTCTATAAATTGAAAAAGTCCGCATGGGCGAAACCGTACTCCTATAATATGAATGAAGTTTGTGTGAGCAACCAATTCTGTAAATGTATTCATCGGTCCAAAGAAATAGGAATGATAAGGTTTCATTATCAGGCTATCCCTGATGCAATCTGCGGCATTGCCCACGATGAAAACAAAGTCAGAACAACCATGAGGTGGAATGTTGAATTTCAATCCACTTCTTGTTTCTCCTTTATATTCCCAAAAGTGATAGATAAAAGGAGCTAATACGCTACATGGGGAATACTCTTTATACATATAACAAAGATAATTATCAACTCTGATTCTAAGAAACATTAGTGATTAATTTTTTGTCTTGATTGATAAAGTTCATCCACCAATGGTGTATATAATAAAGAGAAAGTATAAACACGCATGAAAAGTAAATATGCTCCGATGTCCACAATAGTGGGACACTCGAACTAAAATGACTAATTGTTTCCACATATACTATGTAAACGACTAAAGATATAAATGCTATCAATAAAGAAGCGACAGTATGACCTATTCCCGAAACTGCACTAAAAAATACGAATGTAGGTACAGCAATCAAGTAAGAAGTCAGCATAACCTTTAATGTAGGGATAGCCTCAAACACCAATATTGTATTGTCACTATAAATCCGCAAAACAGATGAAGGGAAAAACAGAAACAGTAACATTATCGGTAAAATAGTCATATAACATAAGAATATTACTTTTTTACACACATATAGAATAGAGCTACTTTTATTCTCTCCTATGAGATTTCCAACCAAAGAACTAACAACAGATGCAAAAGCTTGTACGAAAAGAAAAAGAAAGGACGAAATATTTCTCACAATATTCGTAATAGCTAATGCCCTCTCCCCAAAATGCTCTATTGTAATGAAGAAAACGAACCAACTGCCAAATACTAATCCATGCTGTAACATCATCCAAATAGAAATAGATAGTATCTTTTTTAATATTGTACAATCTATGGTTATTCGCCTTTTTAATCCATATTTGCAAGAACTTACGTTCTTTTGGGTATATATGATAAAATGAATTACCGCAACCGCTTCGGAAATGACTGACGCTATGGCTGCTCCAGAAATGCCTAATGCGGGAATACCTAATGCTCCAAATATTAAGATATAATTCAGAATAACATTAATTGCTACCATAGTTATGGAATTGAGCATTAATGCGGAAGTGTGTATTATTCCGATATAGAAAGCTCTAAACATGATAATTGTAAAAGAAAAAAAGAAACCATAGATTCTCCAATCAAGATATTGCAAAACTGCTTGGAGTACAGATTCAGAATCTATAATCGATTTTAATATAATTGGTGAAATTATAGAAGAAAGCAATATTACTATTGCTGCGATTATCAGCAAAAACAATATGCCTTGTGAGAGAATTTTTCCAGTTTCTTTATACTGTTGGTTCCCATTATATTGGGCTATTAAGATTTGCGCTCCTATGCTGAACCCAAATCCAATCATGTATATAATCATATAATAAGTACCAGCTATAGCTGATGCAGCCAATTCGGTTTCTCCAACTCTTCCTAAATAGGCTGTATCGGTAAAACCTATCAAGTATTCCATTAATAAACTAACCAATACAGGCAGACTGGTTTTATAAATTGATATATAGGTAATATTCATACTCATTTCATTTATCCGGCAAAGTTACTTAACTTGGTTCGTATCAAATTGTATAAAAACGACATGGATGTTTTTATATGACATCCAAGAAGCAAATACGATACTTACAAGATATTAGCAACCGTTTCTTGACAATTTCACGTTGGTTCAAAAAAGGATGAAAATGATATGAACTATAAATTACTGTATTCCAATATGTAGAAGTACCATGTTCACCCCAATATGGTATTTTCTTTTTATGGTGAAATATACTTTGAAAATGACATTTTTGGGAAGCTTTTACGCCGATATTCCCCTAAAATAGCTTCAAAAAAAGTAATACCATGATAGGTACAACCATGACTTTTAGGTTATTTCTTCTTCTGAACTTTGCGGAAAATCAATAAGTTAGCAATATGGAGATTATAACATTCGAGTCCAAAGCCTACAAGGAACTGGACAATAAGATTACCGCCATTGCAAACTTCATCTTCAACCAGTTGGACGAAAGCAGGACGAATGAGGATGAAATTTGGGTGGACAGTTACGAGGTTTGCACCTTTCTTCAAATCAGCGACCGTACCCTGCAACGCTTACGGGCTAATGGAACTATCGCCTATTCCAATATTGGAGGGCGTTGTTATTACAAGATAGGCGAGTTGAAACGCCTGTTGGAAGAACGGCTGATAAAAAGCAATGATGAATGTATGCGTAATTTAGTTGCAAATCACGAGGCTTATGTTAAGGAAAGACGAAATTCTAAGCAGGACAAATAGCGGATTGTCCGTGTTCAAGCACTATCTACCCGGCAACTGGCGCATTGGTCGGAATTTTCTTAATCCGTTTTATCTGGATAAGAAAGCATCGTGCAACATCTACTTCGACCGCCATAGCGGTATGTATAAGATGAAGGACTTCGGTAACGACAATTACAGCGGCGACTGCTTTTTCTTTGTGGGGCAGCTGAAGGGATTGGATTGCAACCGTGCGGCTGACTTCGTGGAGATACTGGAGATTATCGACCGGGATTTGGGATTGGGACTGGTGGCAGGAACTCCGATAGCCATTCCGACAACAACAAACAATCGGACAGTACCGGACAAAACCGAAGAAGCACCCGAAAAGCCCGTCAAGCCCTACCAGTTCCGGGAACAAAAATTCCCGCTTGCCGAACTGGTGTATTGGCAGCAGTACGGCATCACGCCCGAACTGCTGGAACGTTACAAGGTCTGCTCGCTCCGGGAATACGACAGCGAAACGGCAGAGGGCAAACCGTACACCTACACTTCATCGGTGGCAGAACCCATGTACGGCTACAAGGGCAAACAGTACATCAAGCTGTACCGCCCGTTCTCCACGCCCCGCTTCCTCTACGGCGGCAGTTTCGGCGAGAACTACTGTTTCGGGCTGGAGCAACTGCCAGCCAAAGGCGATACGCTATTCATCACGGGCGGCGAGAAAGACGTGCTTTCGCTGGCGGCACACGGTTTTCACGCTATCTGTTTCAACAGCGAAACGGTGACGATACCGCCCACGCTGGTCTATCGGCTGACGTTCCGCTTTAAGCATATCATTCTGCTTTTCGATATGGACAAGACGGGCAGGGAAAGTTCATGCAAGCAGGAAAAACTATTGGAAGAATTTGGAGTGAAACGCCTGCTCCTGCCGCTTCCGGGTACGAAAGAGGAAAAGGACATTTCCGACTACTTCAAAGCCGGAAACACCCGTGAAGATTTCCTAAAACTGTTTATCGAATTTTTAGACAACCTGTATAGCGACACATTGATTATGCTAAAATCATGCGAGATAGATTTCAATAACCCACCCGCCAAAGCGCAGGTTATCATTTCGGCGGGCGATGTTCCATTGGGAACGCAAGGCAACCTGTTCGGCATCACCGGGGGCGAGGGAACGGGAAAGAGCAACTATGTAGCCGCAATCGTGGCGGGCTGCATCTGCCCGGCTGGTACGGAAACTGATACACTGGGCATACAGGTAACGACCAACGGCAGGCACAAGGCGGTCTTGCTCTATGACACCGAACAGTCGGAAGTGCAGCTGTTCAAGAATGTAAGCAACCTGCTGGCAAGAGCCAAACAGCAGGACAAACCGGAAGAACTGAAAGCGTTCTGCCTGACGGGTATGTCCCGCAAGGAGCGTTTACACGCCATTGTGCAGAGCATGGATAAGTTCTACTACCAGTACGGTGGCATCCAGTTGGTTGTCATTGACGGCATCGCCGACCTTGTAAAGAGTGCCAATGATGAAGCGGAAAGCGTGGCGGTGATAGATGAACTCTATCGGTTGGCAGGCATCTATAACACGTGTATTCTGTGTGTGCTGCACTTCGTCCCTAATGGATTAAAGTTACGTGGGCATTTGGGCAGCGAACTGCAACGCAAGGCGGCTACTATCCTTTCAATAGAGAAAGACGAAGAACCCACGCAGTCGGTGGTGAAAGCCCTGAAAGTGCGTGACGGTAGTCCGCTGGACGTTCCGCTGATGCTCTTTGCGTGGGACAAGAAAGCCGGGATGCACGTGTACAAGGGGGAAAAGCCCCGTGAGGAAAAGGAGAAGCGCAAGGAAAGGGAACTGGTGAACGTAGCCCGTGACATCTTCGGGCGGCAGACACATATCACCTATATAGACCTTTGCGAACAGTTGCAGCAGGTCTTGGACGTAAAGGAGCGTACCGCAAAGAGTTATATCCGCTTCATGCGTGAACGGGACATTATCGTTAAAGACCCGGCAAACCAAAGTTATTTTATGATAGGTCTTATTTAATCCGGTAACATTATGTATATAGATAAAGAAAACTTCGTGGCATGGATGGAGCGTATCATGGACAGGTTCGATATGCAGGAAAGGAAGATAGACCGTCTGTTAAGTGAACACAATTACCTGAACGGTGAAAAACTGCTTGACAATCAGGATTTGTGCTTTATGCTGAAAGTAAGCACCAAGACCTTGCAGCGTTACCGCAAGAAAGGCATATTGCCCTATATCATGCTGGACGGGAAATATTTCTACCGGGCAAGCGACATACACAGGCTAATCCGTGAACGGATAGATTAAACATATTACAAATAGAGCGTTTATGCTTTCCGTTATCCTGCCGTGTAATTATGATATGGCAGGATTTCATTGATTTGCAAGGTTATTTCATTGATTTTCGCTACCTTTGCAAAAGTAAATAAGAGAATAAGCGGCGATTGAACGGCTTCGGTCGTGATTTCGTCTTTATATATAACATATTCGTTCGCCGAATATCTCACTACGAAAACTGGCACTTTTCAAAAATGACGAGATTTCAGCGCAATGTCTATGCTATGCTTCGTCATAGCGTGGGCTTGCCTGTTTCGTCATTTAGGTATGCCAGTACCTCGTAGTGGAGCAGTGTAAGTTCACGCTTCTTTTTTGAGATACTGGTGGACAGTTTGAATAAAGATTATAAACGGGTCACCCGTAAAAATATAAACTGTTTAATGCCTAACAATATGAAACAAATTAAAGCGCATATCGCTGTGTCTCTCGATGGTTTTATCGCAACATCGGACAATGAACTGGACTGGATTACTTCAAATGTAAAATCGCTTATTGGAAAAGAATACGAAACGGCTACTTGCTTGCTGATGGGAGCTAATACTTATACCTATTTATTTGAGCATTGGGGTGGATGGTTATATAAAAGTAAACGTACTTTTGTAGTTTCCCACCACGATGCAAATGTTACGCCGGATTGTGGAGTGGAATTTCTTATAGATGCTCCACTTCGGAAAGTACATGAAATGAAAAGTGATAATGATATGCTGTTAGTCGGTGGTGGTAAACTTTTGACTACACTTATTCAAGCGGGACTGTTGGATAGTCTGACCCTTTACACTATTCCTGTTATGCTTGGTAAAGGTATCAGTTTCATAGGTGAAACTTTTGGCTCAAATTGGTATTTGGAGAGTTCTAAAATTATAGATAACAATATTTTGTTATCCTCATATAAATATGTGAATGCAAGATGATAAAAAGGGAGAGTATAGAACATTGAAGTTCTATACTTTCTTCTGTTTTTCCGTTTTTTGACGGTGTTCTAAAATTTCATCGGAATGTTCCAAAGCCCATTGAATAATACCATCTAAGGGCGACATTAAACTTTTTCCAAGCGATGTAAGACTGTATTCCACTTTTGGTGGTATTTCCGGGTACAGTTTACGATTCACTAACTTATCGGCTTCTAATTTCTTTAATGCTGTAGCCAGCATCTTTTGTGACACATTCGGAGTGTTTCTTAATAGCTCATTGAAGCGCAAGGTTCCCTTCTGATGCAGAAGAAACAATATGCGTAACGACCATTTATCACCGAAACGGTCAATTATTCCACAGGCAGGACAAATAGCTTCTCTATAATGAGTATCATCCATCTTTTTTTCTTATTTAATTCATTATCAATCAATAATAGTTACCTCTACGTTACTATCTTACTTAATGGTAAGTTCTTTTTTTATACTAAGTATCTTAGTAACTTTGTTCGCACAAAAGTAACTAAATATATTGAATATACAAAGTTTTCGGTCTTTCTAAATATTTAGCAAGGACTGAAACTTATAAAAATTAAGAGTATGGAAATAGAGAAAATGCACTTTGACGGTCAAATTTGGCGACCACCCTATGAAGCAAGTTCGCAACTGTTACAGGTAACAGCAGGATGTACATATCATAAATGCAAATTTTGTAGCCTGTATCATGGAACTAAGTTTAGATTATCCCCTGTTTCGGAAGTTGAATCAGACTTGAAAATAATTCAGGAATACCAGCCTAAGGCAAGACGTGTCTTTCTGACTGGTGCCAATCCTTTTGCTTTGAGCTATAACAGATTGTTGGATTTGGGGTTATTGATTCGGAAGTATCTCCCTTATTGCGAAACAATAGGAACATTTTCCCGCATAGCAGACATTAAATCGAAGAGTGTAGAAGAACTGAAGAACTTGCGTCATTTAAAGTTTGACAGTATTAGTATTGGCACGGAATCGGGAGATGATGAAACCTTGTCAAGAATGAATAAGGGTAATACGGCAGCAGATATATTGGAGCAGTGCAGAAAGCTGGAAGAAGCCAATATTCGTTATAATTTGGTTTATCTGACAGGGCTTGCGGGAAAGGGGAAAGGACAGCAGAATGCAATTCATACGGCTGAAATATTTAATCAGCTACATCCTTTTACTATAAACTTTGTTTCTTTGACCGTATTTCCCGAATCGGAACTTTATCAGGAAATACAAGAGGGTAAATTTATTGAGGCATCGGAGCGGGAACGTCTGTTGGAGTTGAGAACCTTTATTTCTGCCCTTAGCATAAGGACAACTTTATTGGGAAATACAGTTTCAAATACAATACCTTTTGTAGGTATGGTTCCCGATGATAAAGTCCGAATATTGAATGAACTGGATGCTGCAATCCGTCAAAGAAGTGAAATAGAATTAAAGCAGTATAGAAACGGCATAAGGTCATTATAAAAGCAGAGAGAAACGGGGGTAATTTCCCTGTTTCTCTCTTTCTATGGCATGATGACATTATAATATAGTTACTATCTCATCAATGCTTTTGCGGGCTGTTGGATTGTGCTTTGAATCCGCTGGATAACCTATAGGAATTATTGCAACCGGATGAATATTAGCAGATAATCCCAAGCTATGTTTGCATTCATCTATATCGAAATTGCAAACCCAACAAGTTCCTAACCCTTGTTCCGCTGCTGCCAAACAGATATGTTCCGTAGTGATAGCAGCATCAATATCTGCATGATTTTTATTATCATACTGACGTGTCCATGCAACCGAATCATTAGCACATACAATGATATATAAGGGGGCTTCCATAAACCATTTGGCAGGGTAAACCTTTTGCAGCTTTTTTTTCTGCAATTCACTTTGTATCACTATAAATTGCCACGGCTGTTTGTTTACGGCAGACGGTGCATTCAAGAATATAATCCAACTTTTCTTTCTCTACTTCTTGGGAAGTATAGCTTCTTACGGAATAACGCTTTTTTGTTAATTCTAAAAAATCCATGATGTATAATATTAATTGAGTTAAAAAATAAATCGCTATGTCTTATAACTGTATTATTTGTCCTGTACTGATATAATTTATTTTTTCGTCAGCAATACCTTTCAATATTCCATAGGCTTCTTCACCAGTACAATGGCAAGTATAAAATGTTGTATTTCGGCATAAAAACGTATTTGCAATATCTTTAATTAGGTTTATGTTTTCGGTTCTTTTCTTCAATGGGTCATAAAGATGAAAACCTGATATGCAATATTTCATTTCCTGTTTTGCAATATCTTCGGCTCTATTTAGAATATTGACTATTCCATTGTGAGCACAACCGCTGAATAAAGTTTTATAATTGCTTTCGGTTATAATCAAATATTGTTCATGCTTAAATGTATCATGCTCATACGTCCCATTTTGTTTGACGAATAGACTATTGTTTGCTGTAGGTAAATAACGATATTCCTCTATATTGGAAAATATTTGCAATTCCTCATCTATTACATACTCATCCTCGATAAGAATAATTCTTGGATTATCTTTTAATTTTCTATCGAGACCAACGTACCATTTCATACCTAAGAAATTAGCATAATACTCCTCAAAAGCGTATCGACTAATGTATATATTCGCTTTGGTATTATTTTCTAAAAAATACTTCAAAGCTCCCCCGTGGTCATTGTGACCGTGAGAAATAATCACAGAATCAATATCCGTAATATCCACATCTAATTTGACTGCATTTTCCAAAAACAAATTATTTGAGCCTAAATCAAATAGTAGTTTATGCTTCTTTGTCTCAATATACAAGCATAGTCCGTGTTTACTTTTATAGTCTTTGGATATGCTTGTATTTTCAACCAATGCTATTACCCTCATTTCATTTGTTCTATTTTGAAACCAGCTTTGCTTATCAGTTCTACTATTTCACTTGCTGCCAACTTATCGGACGTTACAGTCAGGGGACGATTGGAATCGGACAAATCCAAATTCCATTCTTCTCTGTTCATTTTACCTTGCAATATTTCTTCTATTTTAGCAAGACAGCCCATACATTTGGCATTTGTTTTAAAAGTCATTGTTTCCATTTTAATTGATTATTAAGTTATTCTTTTTCTTTTTAAACGCAAGCTGTTTAACACCACAGATACAGAACTGAATGCCATAGCCGCACTTGCCCACATTGGATTTAAAAGGAATCCGTTTACTGAATAAAATATGCCTGCCGCAATGGGAATACCAATCAAGTTATAAATAAATGCCCAAAACAAATTCTGATAAATTGTTTTTATCGTCAATTGTGACAGCCGGATGGTTTCCGGTATTTTCAGCAAATCGGATGAAAGAATGGTTGCCATTGCCGTATCTACAGCAATATCACTGCCTTGCCCCATTGCTATGCTTAAATCCGCTTGTGCTAAAGCCGCACTATCATTAATTCCGTCACCCACCATGCCTACTTTTTTCCCATTGGCTTGCAATTCTTTTATGAATTGAGCTTTCTCGTTCGGCAACACTCCGGCTTTATAATGGTTTATTCCTACCTTTCGAGATATTGCTTGTGCTGAAATTGCATTATCTCCTGTCAGCATATACACTTCAACACCCATTTCCTGTAGTTGTGATATGGCTTGTGCCGAAGTTTGTTTAATTTCATCGGTAAGGGCTATAGCTGCAATGGCTTGTGTGGAATCAGCAAACCATACCAATGTTTTAGCTTCCTGTGTCCATTTGTTTGCCAATTCCTGCAAATGACTGGCTATCGTAATATGGTTATCATTCAATAATGACAGGCTGCCTGCGTAATAAGTCTGACTGCCTACTACACCTTTTACACCTTTCCCCGGAACGTTTTCAAACTTATCAATGGAAATCTCTTTTTCATTCTGCAAAGTATTGACTACGGCATCCGAAAGAGGATGTTCCGATAGCTTCTCTAAACTGTACAGTATTTTTTGGCTATGTTCAAAGCCGTTTTCCCATAGGCTTTCAACGACTACCGGATGCCCTGCTGTGATAGTCCCTGTTTTATCAAGAATTATCGTATCTATCTTTTGGGCAATCTCCAAGCTTTGGGCATCTTTAATTAAAATCCCTTTTTCAGCACCTTTTCCAATGCCTACCATAATGGCAGTGGGAGTAGCCAAGCCTAATGCACAAGGGCAGGCAATTATCAATACAGTGACCATTGCCAACAATCCATTGGTGAAGCCGTTCGTTGGTGCTAAAAATATCCATGCAACAAAAGCTATAATTGAAATACTAATAATAGCCGGGACAAAGAATCGGGCTATTCTATCCACTAACTTTTGAACGGGAGCTTTGCTGCCTTGCGCATCCTGCACCATGCGGATGATTTGTGCCAGCATCGTGTCAGAACCTATCTTATCGGCAATAAACCGGAATGTCCCCTTTTGATTGATGGTTCCGGCAAATACCTTTTCGCCGGATTGCTTGTGCATGGGAACAGGCTCGCCATTCAACATACTTTCATCCACGTATGATTCTCCTGTAACAACCATGCCATCTACTGCAATGCGTTCTCCGGGTTTAACAAGAATTGTATCACCTTTTTGTACGGCTGTTATCGGAACGGTACGTTCATCAGAATCTACGATAATAGTTACCGTCTTAGGTTGCAGCCTGATTAACTTTTTTATGGCAGTTGAAGTGTTTTGCTTCGCGCGCTCTTCGAGTAATCGTCCCAACAGGATGAATGCAATGATAACACTTGCCGCTTCAAAATAAATATGCGGTTCAATCCCTCTTGACAACCAAAAATCAGGAAACAACAGATTAAAAACACTGAATGTATAGGCTATTCCGGTACTAACAGCTACCAGGGTGTCCATATTGGAAGTGCCATGCTTTAATTGCCGCCACGCATTGATATAAAATTCACGTCCCAAACCGAAAACCACAGGCGTGGCGAGAAGCCAAAGTACATATTTTAAAGAGGATATATCTTCAAAAAACATACTGATAACCATAATTGGGAGAGATAACAGCAGGGCTGCCATTGTACGCCTTTTTATCTTCCGGTATCTTGTCAAGCGAATTTCTTCCGCTTTATCGGCTGCGTCTTCACCGGTATCAACCAGTAAATCATATCCTGCATCTTGTACGGCAGATTGTAGTGTTGCATCGGAACATACTTCCGGATTATATTCTACCTGTGCTACCGCAGTCGCATAATTCACTGTTGCCTGATATACTCCCGGCAAACCATTTAATGTTTTATCCACACGAGCCGCACATGAAGCGCAACTCATACCTAAAACCGGATATGTATTTTTGATGTTCTTACCTTTTTCCATATTGGTGATTTTTATGCTGCAAAGGTAGGATGCTTTTATCTTCCGGCTCTTACATAATTATGGATATGACTTATATCTTTCAGACTTCATCCAAAGGTTTCAACTTGTGTCCTTTTAAACGCTTGAACTGGCTTGGAGAAATACCAGTCATATTGCGAAATTGCGTACTCAAATGTGCTGCGCTTGAGTAATTAAGCTTATCGGCAATTTCGCTAATGGATAATTCATCATATACCAACAGTTCCTTTATACGTTCTATTTTCTGAATGATGTAGTATCTTTCTATACTTATGCCATTCACTTCGGAAAACAACTTGCTAAGGAAACTGTAATCGTGATGGCACTTATCCGTAAGATAATCAGACAGGTTTGTCTTGGACGAATTATCGTTATAATGCACTAATTCAATCACCGCAACTTTTATTTGTTCGATAATCCGCATCCGTTTATCATCTATCAACTCAAATCCGTATGCTTCAAGAACAGGCTTTATGGCAGCACGTTCCTCTGCATTTATCGGTTCTTGCAAAATAGCTGTTCCCAATTCAACACTAAGTGGAGTAAAACCCATTCTTTTCAGTGCTTCTGTTACAACCATAATGCAACGGTTACAAACCATATTCTTAATGTGAATAGTATTGCTTTTCATCATATATCCATCGTTTCTGCAAAGTTAATAACAATACACTGCTTATCATTTGGCAAGCTCTGAATATTCTCAATATTTAAGGCTTGCAATTTCTTGATAGTGTTTATTGTTTCTGTATTTTTGCAAATTTACGAATCGGGTAGTGCAACATAATTGCAAAGTTGAGTAACCTAAATTAGGTGTAAGGTGCAAGTATATATCTATATATATAGCTTGCACCTTACACCTAAGCTGAAACATTTGTATTCAGACATTTGCGTAATTCAAAAAGAAGCAGTATCTTTGAACCGAAGTTTTAGGCAGACAATGAACAGCCAAAGGATGACGGATAAACGTCTTTTTTGAAACCTAAATTGTACCCCCTAAGGCATTGACATATTGATAAAGAGTTGAATTAAAGCGACATAAGGAGATAGGTTCATTACCCTATCTCTCCGCTGAACGTGCTGGACAGAAATGGTCAGCAAACGGACAAAAAGCTACAAATCAACGATTTGTGGCTTTTTTTATTGCCCGAAAGTCCTGCTTCCAAGACTTCAAAAGTACGGTAAAAGACAAAGTTTCGTTACTAAATCGTTACCTATTCCCTGCCGGACAAAAACGGTAACGATTTGTCCTCAAATGACCTGAAAATGACTTGATTAGTCCATAGTCTGCATAACTCGAAAACGAGAGGTAAAAATTAATTTTGCAACTAAAAAAAGTGAGTTATGAAATCGACATTCAAGGTTCTTTTTTATTTGAAGAAAGGTTCTGAAAAGAAAAACGGCGAGGTTATGATTATGGCACGCATCACCATAGACGGCAAACTTTGCCAGTTCAGTACGAAACAAAGCATCCAGCCCGACAACTGGAACACGGCTGCGGGCAAAGCCAAAGGCAGGGATGCCGGAAGAATAAACGCCCTTTTGGACGACATACGTTCTTCCCTGAATACCATTTACCACGAAATGCAGCGGCGTGACAACTATGTGACCGCCGAGAAAGTGAAGAACGAGTTTTTAGGTCATAGCGAGAGCCACGAAACAATCCTTTCGTTGTTCCAAAAGCATAATGACGATGTGAAGCAGCTTGTGGGCATATCCAAGACGATAGCGACCTACCGCAAGTATGAAGTGACCCGCCGACACCTTGCAGAATTTATCCGCAGCAAGTACAACGTATCGGACATATCCATAAAGGAGATAAGCCCGATGTTCATTACCGATTTTGAGTTGTATTTGCGTACCGCCTGCAAGTGCGGTTACAACACCACTGCCAAGTTCATGCAGTTCTTCAAGCGCATCATCATCATTGCCCGCAACAACGGCATACTGGTGGGCGACCCGTTCGCCAGCTACAAAATCCGGCTGGAGAAAGTGGACAGGGGGTATCTGACAGAGGACGAGATAAAAATCATCCTTAAAAAGAAAATGGTTTCCGAGCGGCTGGAACACGTCAGGGACTTGTTCATCTTTGCCTGCTTCACCGGGCTTGCCTATATAGATGTAGCCGGGCTTACGCAAGATAATATATGCAAATCCTTTGACGGCAACCTTTGGATAAT
>OFFZ01000066.1_pt1 | contig 79373 bp, 61 predicted proteins | sample 1521631 | NCBI WGS metagenome assembly OFFZ01 (sample SAMEA3504102, study PRJEB24116) | mouse gut metagenome | biome: mouse gut; feature: mouse-associated habitat; material: faeces | place: Denmark | collected 2011 | reverse complement strand
AGGGTATGAACTCTGAATATGCCAACCAGAATGCATACGATTGTATCCAGATTCATGGTGGCTCAGGTTTCATGATGGAATATGCTTGCCAGCGCATTTATCGCGATGCACGCATCACCAGCATTTACGAAGGTACTACCCAGTTGCAGACCGTAGCCGCTATCCGTTACGTTACCAACGGTTCTTACATCGCTACTCTTCGCAACTACGAAGCCATCCCTTGCAGTGAAGAAATGCAACCGCTGATGGACCGCGTGAAAGAAATGGCTAACAAGTTTGACGCATGCACTAATGCTGTAAAAGAGACCCAGAATCAGGAGTTACTTGATTTCGTTGCACGCCGTCTTTATGAAATGGCAGCTGTATGTGTCATGTCACATCTCCTTATTCAAGATGCAACTAAAGCGCCTGAATTGTTCGCCAAATCAGCTCATGTATATGTAAACTATGCAGAGGCCGAAATAGAAAAGCACTTCAACTTCATCCGCAAGTTTAAAGCTGAAGAGTTGGCTGACTACCGCCTGTAAACACCGCCACCCCGACACCATAACGGGAAAGCGAGAAAGATAAGAATAAAAGGGAAGAGGTATTGAAACTGATACTTCTTCCTTTTTTTGTATCCCCTTTCACAAACTTTGCCGTTCTTTTATAATCTTTTCCTGCTTTCGGCGTGTTGGTAGTGGGAAAAAACAAATAAAAGAACCTTGACTTATGAAAGAATTAGAATTAACTAGCAATGCCGCACTGACAGATGTGGTATACGAAGCTGCCCTAAACGGTAGTTTTCTGAATGTCAAACTGGTAACCGGAGCTGTCGGCGATAACGAAGCCGGAGGATTGATACCCGAAGTAGACCACTATCATGTCACTCACCCGAGAACAGGTGAAGAAGTTTTGTTTGAACAACCATTGGATGCATCCGATGACAAGGCTTCGGTATATGGATTGGGACAATTGATTCAGTCGTCTGCCGGCGGTTGCCACGGCACGTTGGCAAAAGGAGAAAGCCGCACAGCCACAGCACGTAAAGTGGTTGCTCACGGGCCGATGTGGATATATGTTGCAATAGCTATCGGTATGGATAAAGCAGGTACGGAATCACCCTTCATGGTGGTGCAAAGTGCCGGCACGTATGGCTCGGAAGAAACTACCGAAAGTGAAATGATCGGTTATGTAGACGGACGCATACACGAAATGACTGCCCTGCTGGTACGTCGTGCACGTCTCGAAGCATTGAATCTGGCTGCTATCCGTGTAGGATATAAATATTTATTCGTCGAACCCGGTCAGATTGGAAAAGCGAAAGTAAAAGAAGGATAATAGATACCTGTATGCAAATGTGTCAAAACTTCCCTTTTATCGAAATCACCCTCGCTACAACTGCCTGTAGCGAGGGTGATTTTTAGTTTATGAGCGTTTCGACACGCCCTCTTCTTACTGTATATTATTCCAACTCCTCCACCGGCAACTCCGTTTCTTTTCTGTAGCCCGATGAGGTAAATATAGCAATCAATTCGCCTTTTTCATCCGTTATCTTCACTTCCACAAAAGGAATACGGTGGTGATTAAACACCTCCGTGGCATCTGCATACACATATCCCAGTCTTGCAGAACGCAGGAAAGTAATATTCGCTGTCACGGAAAGTGTAAGCCGACGATGGCTGTTTGCCACGGCAGCAAAAGCCAAATCCGCCAGCGTAAACAATGCCCCTCCCTGACACACTCCTCCACCGTTGAGATGCCGTTCCGTAACCAACATACGCGCACGTGCATATCCCGGTTTTATTTCCAGCAGCTCCACACCGGTGCACGAAGCAAACTGATCTGTTTTCAGAAACTCTTTTAATGTCTGCATATATTAACGAATCGTTACCATAGTCGCTCCAAAGCCATATTCGCGGAAAGAAGCGTCCTGACTTTGATAGTTCTTATACTTATATTTCAATTCTTGCAAAATGGCTTTGCGCAAAACGCCGTCGCCCTTGCCATGAATGAAAACAATCTTCTGCCCTTTCTTGTTCCTGTATTCCTCCAAAGTCCTGCGGAACACATCGAGCTGATAGTTCAGAATCTCACTATTGCTCATACCGGCAGTAGAGTCGAGCAACTCATGGGCGTGAAGGTCTATCTCCACGATATCACTCTGCGGAACCTTTACCTCGGGCTTTCGTGCCGGAATAGTATCAGCAGCTTTCTTCGCCAAAAGCGCCCCCTTAATATCATCCGCATTTAAAAAGGTCTGGCGGGCAGGCATATCATCTTTCACAATATCATAAATCAATGACGGTTCTTCAAAGAATATGCTTTCGCGGAACGTATGGAGTTTATAAAACTTGACCGTGTCTATACGGAGTTCCACCGATACGGCCGGCTTTATCATAAAGCTTTTGTTATCTTTAAAAGCAAGCACTTGTACAGCCACATGCTCCAATTCATTCAGAATGCTCTTGTCAAACTCTTCAATATAGAATTTGGTATTCGGCTGCACTGTTCCACAACTCCGCACACGCCAATTATGACCTTCGGCACAGAGGTAAGCAAAGGAAAGCGTATAATTACTGTCATTGATAATATAAGCATCAAAACCGGTGCTCGAAATCGCCTTGATGTCTTGCGGAACAAAGGCCAACATTACATTAAGCACATCTCCTCCTTTACGCTCGGCGGCACGGTAAGTGATGGGGCGCTCGTCTTCCTCCTCCTCTTCCATTGTTTTTTTCACAGTCTGCACAGCTCCTTTGGATTTGGCAGCACCGGGCACCTCTTTCTGCGCAACAGGTTTGCGCTTCATATTATAGTCATCAGCATCTATTACCACACATTCTTTAATAGGCATCGGAATATCAAACCCATCGGCATCTTCTACCAATGCAATATCTTTCCCCTGAAATCCTGTCACAATGCCGCCACCCACTTCACTGAGAAAACGGACTTTATCTCCTATTTTCATATTGTTTTCTTTTTAGTTCGCACAAATATCGGTACTTTTGCGCAAATTACAAAAAGTTTGTTCTAATATACTGTAGACGGCTTTTTAATTAACATGACTCGCACTTGTCTTATCCTTTTACCACATTGCATGACAACCTTATGGAAAACATTACAAAATACGGTGTAGTCAATGGTTATCTACCGTATCCTTAGACAGTTTCCTTATAGTTACTTCCCGAACTGCATCCCAATATTTACAATCCAATTCAAAAAAAATAGATGTGTAAGGCAATGTCAAAGCTGTTTTAATGACAACCACCTGATAGAGCTTGCTGACACTATCCAACTTTGAAATCAGTTCTTCGTGGGGAAGAAAAGTCACTTTCCCTCCACCATCTAATACTTTACCTAACGAATTTCTGTATGCCGTCACACCGAGACACAGTTCTTCCGTCAAGGCCAACTGCTCACGGTCCTGATATATATGTGCAAAGACATGCTCCGACCGACGAATCTGGTCCACTATAAAAGCGACAACATTTCCAAAAGTTTCAGGAGCATATAAAGTGATGATACCCGGACCAACCTGCAAGGGATATGCCATATCTGTAACAACAATCCAATTACGATGCCCCAATAAAGGCAGCTTTTCTTGCAAGCTTCCTTTCCAATCAGCCATCGGCATCTCTTCCAGATGCAGAGCATTGCCAGCCTGTCTATGACAGGCCGGCAACATAAGACTGATACAAACCAATAAAATACACCAATAACGCATAAATTTACAATTTTATACTCTCGGACTCTCCTGCCGCGAGTTGCTTTTTCTTCGTTTTCACAGTCACATCCCCAATGCGGAGGCGTTCAATGCCCAAAGTTCCTTTCAGTACCTCCAATGTAGCTTCACCGCCAGAAATCCGGCACATTCCCCATGCGTAACCATTGCTCCAAAAATAGGTTCCGGGAGCAGACGTAAACTGCATTTGTTTGTCTACTGCCGAGTAGTGAAATCCACTCAGCGCGATTACACTCGCCCAACTAGCCATTGAACGAGCATAATGATGTCCACATTCTGGTTCACTGAACGGATTACGCTTGGCACCATCAAAACGGTCACGGATAGAACGGATACAAGTCAATGCCTCATCCGTCATTCCTTCATATATCATACCCACAGCCGCACAATATTCAAATCCGGTCATCACCTCCGCAAAATAGGGGAAGGGTACCTCCAAACGTCCTTTAGGCCATGAAGCCATCAGAAGCCCTGCTTCCCTACCCATTACGTAAGAACGCATATTGTTGAAATGCCGGCTGAAATCGGATACATAGTTATATTTCATAATGCTTTCCATAGTTGTATGAATATGCTTTTTGTCTCCTAAATATCCTAGCCCACAAATATGTGCCATATACTGCCCCACTAGTTGGTCAACCAGACACCCTTTGCCCAACTGGAAAGCCGGAATTTTACCTTCTGCATCTTTCATATTGATGAATTCAAAAGTTTCAGGATCAGTAATGTGATGTTCATAATATTCGCCGTTAAACAAATGCTCATCCATCCACCGACTCCCCTGTTCAAACAACCTCCGGCACTTCTTGGCAAAAGATTTATCTTTCATAGCCCATGCCATTTCCTCGGCTGCCCGCAATGCCCCCATATACCAGAATCCCATTTGAGGATTAGGACCAAAATAATTCACATCCATTGTGTTATGCTGTGACCCTTCCATCACTCCATCTTGATTGCCATCCCATCCTTTCTCTATCCAAGCATAAGAGAGTACTTTTTTAACCTGTCCCCAGTTTTTCCGGAGAAAAGCATAGTCACCCGACAGTTGCCATTCCCGATACATCTTCATGATACATCCCATCTGCCCATCAGCTGCAGCCGAAGTCCCCTTTGCAGCTTCCGACAAAGGCAAATCAGCCCGAAAGTTCATCAACCCATTCTCTTTCGTGGCATAGTTAAATTCCACATCGCGCATAGTCTGTGCCAAACCACCGAACAAAAAGGGAGTAGCCATCTCATAATTCCAGACATGGGTACATGACCCTTGGCAAGAGCCAAAACGATCCATTATTCCTTCCCAACCCATTAAATGGCCACTAGGCAAGCGAAATACTGTCTGCGAGCGCAATGTAGCCAAGTTAAACAAAGCTGCCTCTTTCACTGTTTCAGGATAAGAACTACCCAAAAATGAATTAACAAACAAGAGAGTCTCTTCTTCCAATTGCCTCATACGGGGAATCACCTTCTCGGCCACTTCCCACGCATCAGCAAACTGTCGGCTATAATAATTGCCTACTATGGTAGATGACCATCCTTTACGGTTCGGGAAATTCCAAGTCAGATAAAAAACAAAAGCTTCCGTAGCCCGAGGAGCAATTGTTTTTTTTACTGCCAAAGAAACCATCGGATCTTCATCTGCCGACCGCTCCCTTTCTACCATAATCCCATCTTTGCTAAAATCGTCCCAAAAGTTCAGAATAGCATTATTCCATGAATCAGCTTTTGAAGAAGTCCGATAACTTACTTGTCCTGTTGAGGAAGTCACCAAAGCGATTGTCCCCCATGCCGGATCCTGTTTATCAACCCCTTCAGAGTATAAATAAATACCTTTCCGATTTCCGCTTTCCCGATACTCATTCCTGTTCTTCTCAGCACCAACCGGAATATAATCTCCTTTCCAGTCTGTCCGAAACTTACTACCATCTTTCCCAATAAAATTCCTCATAGAGCCACATACGGAAACCTCTAAAGGAGTATTCCCGGTATTCGTAACCTCATAGGCAAGCACCGCCACCGGCAACCCGCTGTCATCAGCATTTCCTGGAAGCAATGGGTTGAATCCCTTTATCTTTACAGTAACCGGTAATTCTGCATCCGAAAGATTCACTTGCCCGAACGGGTAAGCCCCATCGAAAGAGGCCTTGGCAAAACGGGGAAAGCCGTGATGGTTAACCGGCCGACCTTCATAGTGCAAATATTCATGGCTGTAAAGAGGACCTTCCAGCAAAGTCGTCACAGGAATATTATCCTGTGACTTAACATAAATAGAAAAAAAAGGAGCATTATTACCTGTAGTTACCGTGCTATATTTCTTCCCCGGAACATTCATTATTTCCCAATCACGCAATTCTCCTCTTCCACCAAGAGATACGGTACCTGTTCCTATTCCACCTAAGGGAAGAGCTATCTGAAACAAGTGGTCCTTATCATAATGCTTCAATGCAGGCCAATCAGACGGTTTCCATTCCTGAGCAGACAATGAACCCGCTGCCAAAAAGATCAACAAACTCCATTTCTGTAAATGTGTAATCATATATTTTTAATTTTAGCTATTACCAATTAGGATTTTGAGTCAAATTAGGATTCTTATCTCTTGCAGACTGGGGAATCGGCCACAGATAATGTTTTTGCGGATCGAATGTGCGTTCCTGCCCAAGGAATTTTTCCTGAGTATAATCTCCGATAGCAGTGTGCTCATCCTTATTGATACCATATCCGGGTTGATTCAATACAACTTCTGCTGTTTTCCAGCGCAAAATATCAAAATAACGCTTATGTTCACCAACAAATTCGTGTCTTCTTTCTTCCCTGATAATAGTACGCATCCGTTCCTGATTTCCAAGTTGACTGTCCACTCCGGGCAAACCGGCACGCTTCCTGACTTGATTGACCGCCCATACTATTTCTGCATTATACGGATCATATTCGTTCAATGCCTCTGCATAAATTAATAACGTTTCCGCATAACGATACAAACTGAAATTCGTCCATGAAGCATCAACTTTCTCTAATTCCAAATCGTTATATTTCAAATACATATATCCCGTTATTCCGCCACCCTCATTATTAATGCGTTCCGGATTATTATAAGCCGGATGAGGCATATACGGAGTATAACTTCCATCTGGTCTGAGAATATCCAGTCCCGGCAACATAAATGTTTTCTTCAAACGTACATCCCGGTTCTCCCATGGGTGGTCCATGTCATACAAAGAGGATTCATAAATAGTCTTTCCATCAGTCATCTCATACGAATCAACCAAATCGCGCGTCGGACAAAAACTAGCCCAGCCTTGACCTGTCACCCCAACTCCTGATGGCGAACATAGCACAGGCAACATATGTGTCAATTCATCCTCCATATACTGATGGGCAAGAATAACTTCTTTATTGTTATTATTGGCTGCAGCTTTGAACAAAAAGGCAAAATCATTTTCCAAGCCATATAAATTAAGGTCAATCACCTTCTTTGCCTGCGAAGCAGCTTCCTTCCAAAGTTCTTTTGCATCCTCTCCCTGATGAAACTTTTTATAACTTGCCATATCCAGATACATATCAGCTTTCAACATCAAGGCTGCTCCTTTAGTAATACGACCCACATCATCTCCCGAATAAGTTTCCGGTAAATATTCTATCGCCTTATCCACATTTTCAATGACATAGTCCAAAACCTCCTGCTTAGGAGAGCGAGGCAATGTAGCCTCTTCCAAAGAAACAGGCTTTTCTTTAATGAGAGGAATATCCCCAAAATGCCGAGCCATCCTGTAATATTTCAACGCTAAAATAAAACGTATCTCTCCTTCAAAACGCTGTTTCTTTTCTTCTTTTATTTCCATTCCCTGAAGTTTATCCAAACAATAAAGGATGCGATAAATATGGTCGTATTTCCATTCTTCAGACAAATAGCCTGTAGCCGCATTATGTATTCCCTGGCAAATATATCCTAAACCACTCTCTCCCCACGAGTTCGTCATCAAGGAATTGTCACTTTCACAATCTCTCCAAAAATCCCTTTCACCTGGCAATAACGGATATAAAGCATTTACTCCTTTCTCTGCATCTACTTCTGTTTTCCAGAAAGTATTTGCAGAAGCTTGTTCCAACGGATCACGGTCTAAAAAATCTGCACAACCAGTCAATGTAAGCACAGCAACAAATAAAATATAAAAACTATAGTGTCTCATACTATCTATTATTAGAATTGAAGATTTATACCAAATGAAAATGTTCTAGACAAAGGATACCATCCACCCTCCGGGTCAAAACCATCGTAACCGGTAACGGTCGCTAAATTTTGTCCCGATAAATAAAGTCTCAGATATTTAATATTCACTTTCTCCAATAATGTTTTTGAGAAGGTATAACCAATCTGCACATTTTGGATTTTCAGATAATCAGCATTACGCAACCAATAGCTATTATATTGAGTGTCATTAGCCGTATTCGTTAAAGTAAGACGAGGATAAGTGGCATCCGGATTATTTTCACTCCATGCATCCAAATGCATAGGGCGTGCATTCTGAGATAAATAGAAAGCCCATCCTTCATAACCGGATATGTACTTCTTCACATTCAATTTACCATACATATTCATAGAGAAATCAAAGTTTTTATATCCAAAATGCAAATTGACCCCATAATCAATCGGTAACTTATCATTCAAGATAACACGGTCATTACCGTCAATAACTCCATTGTCATCTTGATCTTTAAATTTTATATTGCCAGGAAGAACATTTCCTTGCTTGGCATGATTCTTTATGTCTTCTTCACTCTGAAATAAGCCCTCTGCCTCATAACCGAAAGGTAATTGGTACCGCCCATTTAAGTAGGTCACCGCATTTCCTTCAATCCACTTATCTGAGTTCCCCATTTCCAATACTTTATTTTTTGAGAAACTCGTATTCATATCTACTCCCCATGAAAAATCCCCTTTGCCGTCATTATAAGATACCAGAATATCCATTCCTTGATTTCTCATTCTCAACAAATTTGAAATTGGGGCAGAAAGTCCGAATTCAGAGGGAACAGGAGGAGTATATAATATATTACGACGAAGATTATTAAAATAATCAACAGACAGTTTGATACGTTGATCCCACATCCCAAAATCAATCCCCATATTGGCCAATTCTGATATTTCCCAAGTTATATCAGGATTTATAGCAACATTATTATATGCACCACCAACCAGTTTCCCATTAAACGAATAGATTTTAGGATCGTAACTTAAGACTTGCGCAGTCGGATAATAACCAACTTTTTCCGCATCTCCCAATGTTCCCCAAGATCCCCTGATCTTTAATTCGGACAACCACGAAGATGCACCTTCCATAAATTTTTCACGATGAATATTCCATCCGGCAGAAAATGAAGGGAACACACCCCATCTATGCCCCTCTGCAAAACGAGAAGAGCCATCCGCCCTTAAACTTGCCTCAAATAAGTAACGTCCTTGATAGTCATAATTAACACGTCCAAACCAAGATTGTATAGCCACATCACGAGTTGTCGAACTTCCATTCTGCTTATTATCACTACCTACCCCCAATACATCAATATCATCAAACGGCATATTATCTCTGGAGGCCCAAAATCCTTCCTGCTTGAAATATTCTTGTGAATAACCAGCCAAAAATTTGAAATGATGCGAGTCAGCCAACGTAAGCGCATAATCAGAAGTAAACTGCAATTGTGTGCGGTATTGATAAGCATTAGAGTCTTTCAAAGAAGAAACAAGATTTTCCGTCTTTGCCACATTTCCCTTGGCATCATATAAATAATAAGTCTTGACCCGGTCTTTTGTCGTCTGGTCATGCGTATAGGCAGATATGTTTGCTTTTATATTCCAATCTTTCAAAGGAGTATAAGTAGCACTAAATATAGCAAGCATCTCTTTGTGACGCTCTTTTGAATAACCAGCCTCATTGACACCGGCAATAGGGTTTCCTCCCATCGAAGAACCAACCCCATATAGTCCGTTAGCCTCATAAATAGGGGTAACAGGTGATATTCTCGCTGCCTGAGTTTGCCAAATTGTTGTTCCTCCCTGCGGATTCTTTATATTTGTCTGTGTATATTGCAAATTAACTTGTGCAGACAAGTTCTTTAACAGCTGGAAGTGCAAATCAGGTTTGAATATCAAACGGTTATAATCATTGTTAGGTAAAGTACCCTCCTGATAGTCATTCGAAAGAGAAAAACGGTAAGTAATAGATTTCTCTTTACCCGAAACAGCCACATGAATATTATTAATCAATGTATTTTTACGGTATATTTCTTTATACCACTTATTATCTGCATATTTCCCGTTCTTCAAATCCTGTATGCCTTGTTCACCAAAAAAGGCAGCTTTACCGTCATTAACCATTGCCTCATCATACAAACGCATATAATCTTCGGCACCGACAAAATCCAATTTGAACTGTGGATTCTGAATTCCTATATTGGTAGAAAAATCAACAACCGGCCGTTCTGAGGTTTGCCCCTTCTTTGTTGTTACCAACATAACCCCATTTGCTGCACGTGACCCATAAATAGAAGCGGAAGCAGCATCCTTCAAAATAGAGATACTTTCTATGTCATTAGGATTCAATGTATAAAGATTACCGGGGACACCATCTATCAGAATAAGAACACCGGAACTTCCCCCAATCGTGGAAGTACCGTGGATATTTATAGTAGCTCCGGAGCCAACCGCACCACTACCTTTGGTCACTGTCATACCGGGAACCGCACCTGCCAACAACTCCTGAACATTGGTAACAGAACGCGCTTTCAATGCCTGATCTGCTTTAATAGTTCCGATAGAACCTGTCAAATTAACCTTTCTTTGTATACCATATCCTACTACAACAACCTCCTCCAATGCTTGTGTATCCTCCTTTAAGGTCACAACCAGCATCTTGCCGTTTTGTGGCTTCAACTGCTGGGTCTCATAACCAATATAAGAGATTTCCAAAACAGCATTATTCATTGCATTTAGAGTAAAATTACCATCAAAATCAGTTATTGTACCATTGGAAGTACCTTGTACTATAACTGTTGCGCCAATTATCGGCTCACCATTTACATCAATCACCCTTCCTGTCACCTCACCTTGCTGCTCACGCTTCAGCGGTTGCTGTGCTCTTTTAATAATTACTTTTTTATCTTGAATTTCATAACTCAAGCCGGGTTGTCCTTTTAAAAGTTGTTTTACAACTTCTTCTATTATCGCATCTTTTACAGAAATGGAGACACGCTTTTTCGTATCCAAATCAAGGGATGAAAAGACAAATGAATATCCTGATGATTTCTTTATTTGTTCGATAGCTTCCTTAACTGTTATATTATTGGCTTTCAATGTAATATCCTGCGAAAAAGCCGATAAATTAAAGCAAAGTGCTACTGAGGCTACTAAAATAGCCTTATCAAAACATCTCATAATTCTTCTGATTTTTAAAATAAATAAATTAGAATAGGGTTATAAGAATTAAAGATTTACTATATTTGCTACTTCTTTAACTCAACAAGTGTTTTTAAAAAGAATACTTGATTTGATTTAATCGGGAGGGTGTGGCCGCATCCTCCTTTTTTATATCAAGCATCTCCTACTTTACACATCAACCGGTAGAAATTATTTGCTTCATAAATTTAGATTTTTAAGGTTCTACAATATATTAATAAAGTATATACTTTCCATTTTCGTATCGGTAATTCATCCTGCTGGTAGAAGCTATGGTTGTAAGCACCTCTTCGATGGTATTTTTATTTATCATAAAATCACCATAAAAACGTCTATCCCGCAGTGAATCCGCAACTTCTATACACACATCATAACTTCGCATCAGTTTTTTTGCAATATCCTCTAACAACTCTTCATCAAAAAACAATTTATTATCTCTCCAAATATTTGCATACTCTACATTCGCTTTCGACTTAACCATTTCACCAGTCAATTTATTCAGTACCATTCGTTCATTCGGTTCCAAATAAAGTTCTGCCATCGCTTTAATCTCATTCTGTAGTGCCACCTTCCCTTCTACCAAACTAATCATCACCTCCTCGTCATTAGAATAGTTCTTAAAATTGAATTTTGTGCCCAATACACGGAGACTCACCTCTTTAGTACAAACCTCAAAGGGCACTTTCTCATTGTGGGCTACTTCAAAATAACCTTCTCCTTCTAATGTCAACTTACGATCATCTACACCAAACCCCTGAGAATAAGTAACTTTAGAACCAGCGTTTAACCAAACCAAACTTCCATCAGGCAAATTTAATTTTGTATGTGTACCTAATGAAGCTTCCACCACTATATCCGAAAAGTTCTGTTTTACTGTATGTTTTCCCTGGTAATAAGTAGCAAAAGGGACTAATAAAACCAAAAGCACAGCAGCTACACGATATAACATTTTCCAAGAGAAAGAACGGCTTGCCGGTTTTTCTTTTTTCGAGAGTATAGCTACCCGCTGCTGAAACAAAGTAAAAGCCTTATCTTCATCAAATGGCGCAACACTTCCCGATACTCCCGAAGAAAACCAAAGTTCTAACTTATTCCGAACATAAATACGGTTGGCTTCCGATTCCATACTCCATTTCTGCAACTCGGAAAAAGATGCTTTATCCAAATTCCCTGATAAATAAGATGTAATCAATCTGTCTATATCGTTATATTCTTCTTTCATCTGCATATATTAAGTGCTGTTATTATATAAGGCAAAAAATAAGTTTTAAAGGGTAGTCTAAATGAAGTTTTTTTTCAATTTCCTAAGAAAATATAGAGAACAAGTAGTTTCAGGTACTTTTCCATCCGTTGCTGAAGACAGGATAATGCGTTCTTCATGTGATATTTAACCGTGTTTATTGAAATATTAAGTTCTATTGCTATTTCTTCGTATTTTTTCTGTTCAAAACGATTCTTTTTAAACACCGTACGACATTCTAAAGGAAGTTCTTCAATATTCCGAATCAGTTCACTTTCCAATTCCTGCTCCAATAAATAACCTAAAGGATGCTCATCTTCAACAAAAATCCGGTCTAGAAACTCCATATTCTCCGGAAGGAAAAATGAAGAGACCAAAAGTTCCTCCCGCCTCCTTAGCGAATTCAGCTCATTTAAACAATGATTACGGACAGCACGCATAAGGTATGCACGAATTGAATATTCAATTTCAATATCACCTCGGTGTTCCCACAAATAAAAAATCGCATCATCCACTATTTCCTCAGCCAAAGCAGCATCGGCCAACATTTGGTTCGCAAAACGGCAAAGCAATACATAATGCTGTTTATATATGTATTTAAAAGCATCTTCATTTCCTTGCTTCAACTGCTCTATAATAAGTTTTTCCATAGCCATCATTAAAGTTATAACAACAAAAAATCAGTAACTCTAATACGGTGTTCCATCGTAGTAGATTATAGCATTTAACCTAAAAATCCGTATTGAACTTGTGAAGTTCATTCCATGGGAATGGGAAAATTCATGCTACAATACATAATCCATTAAATGAAATGGTAACATCATCCGATAACATGATAAATGACATGTCAAACGATGTGTACGCATAATGACACAGCCAAAATTCCTATCTACAAGTACTCTTTTTGTTGCCATATCAGGCGCAAAGATACATTTTTAGACGAAAAAAGAATAGGATTTTATGACTTTTCCCATTTTGTACCATCTAACAAACAACAGTTCGTTAAATATCATCAGTACCAATTACCTCCACTACTCTTGTTTCCATAATGTATAGCGACTAAAGCCTGTATAATTACCTCCGATTTCATAACCTTCGAATGAATATCCCGCCCACCAACCGAAACAGGGTTACCCCAGTAAATCTTCTTTTCTCATATATATAAAGATTTAAGAGGGATTGAAAAGGAGAAAAGAAGGGTCACATTGTTCTCTTGGGGATTTAACATGTCATATCACCAACAAAGGGAAGAGTAAGCCGTTTCTTAGGGTCAGCCAAGTCTTCTTAAACGGAAGATTATTACAGTCTCCGACAGCGGACCGTACAGTCCGTTACGGTGGACTGTACGGTCTACAGTAACGGACTATACAGTCCACTGCCGAAGACTGTAGTAATTCGACTGACAGACAGGCTTAATCGAAAGGACGAAAACGCTTATTCCGCCTAATGAAACGACTTAGGGAGTTCAAAACGTATGCAGAGGTTGAAAACCGGAGAAGACAACATCCGGAGACAGGTGTTTGATATGTTAAATCCCCCCCAATAATAACTGACCCAGAAAAAATGAAAAGAGGATGAATCAGATAAAAAATAATTGTTACCTTTGTCAGGTTCAATAAGAAACATACACGTACGAGTTTGGTTACATTTAAATATAAAAAACTTATATTCAATGTACAGAGCAAATATCGGTACTTTTGCGCAAATTATGAAACGAAATCAAATGGAAGATACAAAACATATCAAAATAAGCGAGTACAACTACCCGCTGCCCGACGAACGGATTGCAAAGTTTCCGCTGACGGTGCGTGACCAATCCAAACTGTTGGTATACCGCCACGGTGAAGTGAGCGAAGATACATTCACTTCGCTGCCGGAATATCTGGAACAGGGCGAACTGATGGTCTTCAACAATACAAAGGTGATTCAGGCACGTCTGCACTTCCGCAAGGAAACAGGGGCGCTGATTGAAGTGTTCTGTCTGGAGCCTATACAGCCGAACGATTATGTACTGTCTTTCCAGCAAACGCAAAAATGCAGCTGGCTCTGCATGATTGGCAATCTGAAGAAGTGGAAAGAAGGAGCACTGAGTCGCGTGGTAGACGTGAAAGGGAAACAAGTGACACTGACTGCCACACGCGGTGAATGTCGCGGCACAAGCCATTGGATTGATTTTGAATGGAATGATGACAGCATTACTTTTGCCGACCTGCTGGAAGTGGTAGGCGAACTGCCTATTCCTCCCTACCTCAACCGTGATACACAGGAAAGCGATAAAGAAACTTATCAAACGGTCTATTCCAAGATAAAGGGATCGGTAGCCGCGCCCACTGCCGGGTTACACTTTACCGAACGTGTATTGAAAGCATTGGACGCCCACGGCATCGACCGTGAAGAACTGACCTTGCACGTAGGGGCAGGTACCTTCAAGCCTGTCAAAAGTGAAGAAATAGAAGGACATGAAATGCACACAGAGTACATCTCTGTCAACAAACAGACTATTGAGAAACTGATTGCACACGAAGGATGTGCCATTGCCGTAGGAACCACTTCGGTGAGAACATTGGAGAGCCTATATTATATAGGTGTAGTTATCAGCCGCAATCCTGATGCCAATCAGGAAGAACTGCACGTGCAACAATGGATGCCTTACGAAGAGAACAATGGTATCAGCACTATACAGGCTTTACAATATATACTTGACTATCTGAATCGTCACCACATGGAAGCATTGCACACTAGTACGCAAATCATCATTGCTCCGGGCTACGAATACAAAATTGTGAAGAAGATAGTTACCAATTTCCACCAACCGCAAAGCACATTACTGTTGTTGGTTTCCGCCTTTGTGAAAGGAGACTGGCGGAAGATTTACAATTATGCCTTGGGACATGATTTCAGGTTCCTGAGCTACGGAGACAGTTCGTTGCTGATACCCTGAGAACCTGTCACAGGCATAACATCTTCCTTCCGCACCACTAAGCGTTTTCTTCCCTACCATTAAGGTTTTTTTACAGACGGTTACTACGTCCCGCTACGGCAGGACGTAGTAGTATTCAGTATGGAAAGGCTTAATCATCCGTATGAAAAGGGGCTCGCCATTGTTTAACGGTGGTGCAAGTTCCGGCCGGAACGATATCCGCAAGCACATGCTTGAAAATCCGAACAGGTATATGGCCCCACTTGCCCAATAAAAAAGAGGCCTACCCAAACTCAAGAAAGAGTTTGACAGGCCCCTTTTTTACATTAAAACACCTATACGGTCATGAAATCTTTTAGTACACCCAACCCGGAGTTTTTGTCAGATTCGGGTTCTTTTCTACTTCCGACCGAGGTACAGGGAAGATGCTATAGTCATTTGTTGTAGACCAGCTTACACCACCGTTACCACTGCTCTGGAATCCGGGACAAGTCTTAGAACCGGGCTGATAGTTCATGAAAGGTTCGAACTTGGTTTGGCGAAGAGTACCCCAACGGAATTCTTCGAGGAAGTTGACTCCTTCCATACAGAACTCACGACGGGACTCGTTGCGGATTTTGTTCAGCGCATCTTCCTTGTTGCTAAATGTATATGGCCACATTTCTACCGATGGACGCTGACGAACCATGTTGACCTTTTCGGCCGCACCTGTCAAGTCATCCAACTGGGCTAATGCCTCAGCCCACATCAGCAAGACATAAGCATAGCGGTACACAGGTTCGTCGATAGGGCTGTCCTGCGCATATTCACATTCATAGCCTTCCATGACGAACTTACGGTAACGGTAGGCAAATTCCGCTTCACTGTTACCGTCCTGCATCAGGTCATACGGAGCATCCACACCCCAGGAAGGGTCTTTTTGCATATCCACATAATGACGCGATTGCTTCACCGGCCAGCGGAACACGTAGGGCACCGGATTGAGGTCGCCTGCATTCAGGCGCTTGGCATCGCCTCCCATGTAAGGTTCATCATACGGCAGAATCACGTTGTAACGCAGACGAGGGTCACGGTTCTCCCAAGCTTTCTTCAGACGGGCTTCGTTTCCGTCGCCCAAGTACAAACCGCGGTTTTTCTCCGATACAGTATTGATCTTCGTTACAATCATTTTTCTCAATTCAGGGCCACCCAGCACGTCTCCGTTTTCCAAGGAGTCGCGGAGAAAATAAATCAGACGGTCTCTCTCGGAAATATCGAAATAACCGGGGATAATGTCATTCCAGTCGAAATCCCTCTGCTCGTCTTTATACTCATACAAATCCACCAAGGCATTGGATGGCGCGAAGTAAGACCAGCCTTCCACTCCGTCGTGTCCCACCATGGAACGAGTTCCGCAATAACGTTGAGTGGAGTTTCCGTATCCCTTCAGCTTATCCGTATTGGAAACGGCAAAAATCATTTCCTCACATCCTTCGTTCGCTTCAGTGAAGATTTGCTTGTATCCGCCCTTGAACAAGCTGAAACCGCATTGTCCCACCTTCTCGAAATCGGCCACGGCCTTGCGGAGCAGACTTTCGTCTATCTTGGTACCCGTCACGGTGCCTACTTTATTGTCGTAATTATACTTTGCTCCCATCATCAGGTAGACACGTCCGCGCAAAGTGTAGGCAGCGCCCTTGCAGGCACGTCCTGTTTCGGCATAATGGTCGGGGAAATTCGGCTCATCTATACAGTCGGTCAAGTCCTGGATGACCTGTGCCCAGACTTCGTCTTCAGGAGATTGTCCCTTGGTACATTCGTCCACAGACCCCAACGGCTCCAGATAGAGAGGCACCCCCAGACCATAACGGCCGAAGAGCTCGTTCAGCCTGGTGTAGTAGAAAGCGCGGAGAAACTTGCTCTCGCACAACAGGCGCAAGCGGGTTTCGTCGTCCACGCCGCCGCTGCCCGGCTCCGACAGAACATCGATGGCAGAGTTGGCACGATGGACACCTTCGTATAAATACTTCCAGGCGTTTGAAAACAGTCCGTCGCCGGAACCTGAAGTGCCCTTCAGATAAGGAGGTGTACGGTAAGCATCAGTAGACATGCTCAATGCTTCGAAAGCAGGAGTCGCATTGGTATAGTCCTGATTGTAGATGCCCCATCCGCGCAAGTTCTGATAGATGGCAGCCACACCTGCGTTGGTCAATGTGGAGTTTGTCCACATGTTTCCGGAAGCAATCTGGTTGTGGGGAGCCATGTTCAGGTCCACACAGCTTTGCAACCCACAAAAAGCTAATCCTATGAGAGGAAGAATTATTTTTTTCATATTCATTGTTTCAGTTGTTAGTCAGTAGATTTAGAAAGTAATATTTAAACCACCGGAAATCATACGGGGAATAGGATAGGACTGGAATCCGGAGCCGCCCATTTCAGGATCCACACCCGGGAAATTCGTGATGGTAAGCAAGTTCTCGAATGAAGCGAAGACACGCAACTTGTTGATATAAGCCTTCCTCATCAATGCCTGTGGAAAGGTGTAACCAATCTGCAATGTTTTCAGCTTGATGTATGAAGCATTGTACAATTCGCCGGTATTCGCACGATGCGCACTGTTGGTGTTGCCTATACGCATGTAGGACGCGTAGATGTTTGCGTTCGGGTCGTTGGCAGGGTCGTAATTCGGATCGGTAACAGACAGCTCCGGGTCACAATAATAGTAGATGTGGCGCGCGTTTCTTGCCACGATGGTTCCTTCCTGCCAGCCTGCGTCACTCATGTCATTGAAGCCGCGTTCGTAGATGCGGCGATACATGCCCGCATTTCCGGCCCAGGTCATGTTCAGGTCTATTCCTTTCCATGCAGCAGAGAAGTTGATGCCGTATGTGTATTTGGGAGTGGTGGATTTGCCTGTGAATACACGGTCATCGTCGTTTGTGCCGTACATACCGTCACCGTTGACATCCGCGTAAACCATTTCACCGTACCACAGGCCCTTGCCTTGCCCTACACTCTGGTTGTTGATGTTGTACACACGGTTGCCGTCCGCATCGCGGTAGTCTATCATGGCGCGTACCCAGTCAAGGTCTTGCTTGGTACGTATCATACCGTCACGCGGACCTCCATGGGGGTCAGGAGTCACGCCGTCTGCCAAGTAAACGTTTCCGTTACCCTTGTGACGTTCGTAAAGGAAATGTTCGTTGTATATGTGGTCTTCTACTACTATAGTGTTGCCATAGTCTGCCACATCACCACGGTTGGTCACGTAGACACGGTTCCCATTTTCATCCACTTCCCATCCTTGTTTCAGTTTGCCTTTATATTTCGTTACTTTATTATTGTTGTAAGCGAAATTGATACCTACACTATACTCAAAGTCCTTGATTTTGTCGGACCAACGCAAGTTCATTTCAATACCACGGTTACGCATATTCGATGTATTGGTAACAGGAGCACTCACACTACCCATGGTCATAAAGATGGAAGGTGTAGCCAAGATACCTTTTGTAGTACGTTGATACCAGTCAGCCTCCACTGACAAACGGTTATTCAAGAAAGCCATTTCCAGACCAACGTTAGTAGATTCACCTGTTTCCCAATGCAAATACGGGTTGGCGATCTTGCTCAATTTCAATCCCTTAACAGTTTCGCCACCAAATGAGTAGTTGTTCGAGCTGTAAGTAGCCTGCCAGTCATAGTATCCGGAAGTGGTGTTACCCAAACGTCCCCATGATGCACGCAGCTTCAAATTAGAAAAGACATTCTTGACAGGTTCCATGAAAGGCTCTTCCAAGACACGCCATGCCAGAGATACGGAAGGGAATGTACCCCAACGATGGTCGGGACCGAAACGTGAAGAACCATCGCGACGGAAATTGGCTTCCACCAAGTAACGGTCCTTATAAGAGTAGTTCACACGGCCGAAATAAGATATCACGCCATATTCCTGCATAGGTGTACCGCCAACGGTTGGAATCATCTTGTCCGTAGCGGCTGTAAAATCGGGCAACGACATGTCAAGCAAGCCTGTACGGGTAGCGTTGAAGCCCTTCACCGTCCAGTAGTATTGTTCCGTACCTACCATGATGTTAAAGTCATGGTCGCCAATCTTGTTGGCGTAGCTGACAGTACCCACCTGTGTACGGTTCTGGTAGCGAGTAGTGGCACGGTAAGTGGTTGCCTGGTCGCTGCTGGTGCCTGCATAGAAGTCGCCGGTACGGAAGTTCTCCTTGTCAATGGTTCTGCTATAAGTTTCCGATTCATTGAATGTGGTCTGATAGTTGAAACGTCCCTCGATGGTCAGACCTTTGAAGGGCTTCAAGCGTGCATACCAAGTGGTATTGAGACGCGTATCGTTATAGGAACCTCCTCGAGCCAGCACGTCTGCAAGCAGGTTGGAAGTGGAAGATCCGTCCACTGCAACGCCGTAACGACCGTTGTATTCCGGAGTCATGGCCGGAGTATTCTGGAACATGTATGTAAAGCTGGTATTACCCGGTTCGCTGTTTTCGAACGTGGCATACGTCTGTGTGCCGAACGACAGGAATTTGTTGATTTCGGTTTCCACGTTCACACGTCCTTCATATCTCTTCAGACCTGTGTTCTGAAGCATACCGGGATTGTCCATATATCCGAACGAAAGCAGATAGGTGGTTTTGTCACTACCTCCGGTGATGGACACATTGTGCTTATGCATGGTGTAAGGACGGAACAACTCTTCTACCCACTGTGTGCTGGGGTATGCCAGGAAGTTTGGCACGCCGTATGGATTGTCTATGCCATTAGGATTGGATGCCGCCTTCTTCAAGCCTTCGCGCCATTCGTCTATAGCCGCCTGGGTATATTTGGTGCCGGCCTTATAGTCGCGGTTGGTACTCCAGCGGTTGGCCATTTCCATATATTCAGCATAGTTGTCCTCGAAATGGAAAGCCTTGCCGCTCATCTTTGAATTGGTCACAATACCTGTATAGGTGATTTTGGGTGCCTGTCCCTTCTTTCCTTTCTTGGTGGTAATGAGGATTACACCGTTGGCACCGCGCGAACCGTAAATAGCGGCACTGGCAGCGTCCTTCAAGAAAGAGATGCTTTCTACGTCATCGCTGTTTACAGATGCCATAGAGGCTTCTGACCCGTCCACGATGACCATGGGAGAAGAGCTGTTGAAACTGCCGAGACCGCGCATCTGGATGCTGGCTCCATCGCTGCCGGGCTTTCCCGATCCCTGGTTGACCTGTACACCTGCGGCCAGACCGGACAATGAACTGGACAGGCTTGTTGTAGCACGGCTCTCCAGCTTTTCGGCCGAAACGGTAGACACAGCTCCGGTAAGATTTACTTTCTTCTGCACACCGTAACCTACAACCACGACTTCATCCAGCAGACCACTGTCTTCTTTTAATGTGATTTTAAATTCAGTCTTGCCTTTAACAGGGATTGTCTGGTCCTTGTAACCAATAAAGCTGACCACCAAAACAGCATCGTTTTTTACCTTAAGGGTAAAATTTCCATCCATGTCGGTGATTGTTCCGTTGGTAGTTCCCTTTTCCAACACGTTTGCACCGATGACAGACGAGCCTGTTTCATCAAGCACTGTCCCTTTGACGGTTTTCTGTGCGAAAGCCATTGTAAAGGAACATAAGAACATGCACAGTAGCATGAGAAGTTTGGGCAGTTTACCCTTAATTCTGCATTTTTGTTCCATAAAAGTTTTTTTAGGATTAATAAATATTATTCTTTAAATATTATGCAAATGTATTAAATCGGCATAGCAGCCATCTATAAAAATCGTCCGAATAATAATATAAAATTGTCCATATCCGCCTTAGTAATACATATATTGCGATATTGTCTTGAATAACGATAAAGTATTTCATAAGAAAGAAGCCTTCCGACAGTGTGTAAGTTTCTATATCAGCATAAGACATTTTGCTACAAAAAACCGCGAATATTATCGAAGGCAACCGGTCAAGATACGTCTTGGCGAGGATGAGGAGGACGAGCGCTCTATTACCTATCGTCCTGCCGAACAGGTGCACCCGTGGAAAATGTCATTTTGCATGTTACCGACAAGGCGTGGAATTATATTACAACAAAGCCACTGCATGAGTCTCAATCTGTGCTAAACAGCAAACAGAGCAACGGTAAATGAGAGGTTCGACTGAAGGTACAAGACAACTATAAATTACGTTCGCTTCTACGTTCCTTTGGCGATAGTGTTGAGGTAATAGCTCCAGCCACTTTACGCCAAGAAATGAGAGAAATGGCACAGCGTGTCTTCCAAATGTATAATGACTAGATCTATATACTATAAAAGATAGAATTGGACTTCTTAACCTGCCATAATACATAGGAATTCCTATTACTTTATGTCACTAAACATATTCATTAATCCATAGTATCTCAGTTGTTTTACTATCTTTGTGACAAAACACCTGAATGCTATGACTATCACCTTATCTAAAAAACTTCCCGCCTATCCTACTTTTGTAGAAGGCATCCGCCGTGCGCCCGACAGAGGTTATCGTCTGACACCGGCACAAACAGAAACCGCACTGAGGAATGCACTACGCTACATTCCCGAAGAACTTCACGCCCAACTCGCCCCGGAATTTATGGACGAACTGCTCACCCGGGGGAAAATCTACGGCTACCGCTTCCGACCGCAAGGTGACTTGAAGGCAAAGCCTATTGACCAATACAAAGGGAACTGCATAGAAGGGAAAGCTTTTCAGGTAATGATAGACAATAACCTGAGTTTCGACATCGCCCTCTATCCTTACGAACTCGTCACTTACGGCGAAACGGGACAAGTATGCCAGAACTGGATGCAATACCGCCTCATCAAGCAATACCTGGAAATAATGACTGACAGACAGACTTTGGTAGTGGAAAGCGGACACCCTCTTGGTCTGTTCAAGTCAAAGCACGAAGCACCGCGTGTCATTATCACCAATTCGATGATGGTAGGCATGTTCGACAACCAGCGTGACTGGGAAATCGCCGCACAGATGGGCGTTGCCAATTACGGTCAGATGACAGCAGGCGGATGGATGTACATCGGTCCGCAAGGAATTGTACACGGCACATTCAATACCTTATTAAATGCCGGGCGCATGAAACTCGGTGTGCCGCAGGACGGAAATCTGAACGGTCATCTCTTTGTATCTTCTGGCTTGGGAGGAATGAGCGGAGCACAACCCAAAGCCGCCGAAATAGCAGGAGCCGCTGCCATCATTGCCGAAGTGGATGCGTCACGCATCGAAACACGGTATCGCCAAGGATGGGTGCAACATGTCACTTCCGACTTGAAAGAAGCCTATACCCTTGCCGCCGAAGCCATGAGGTTACGCAAACCTTGTTCCATTGCCTATCACGGAAATGTAGTGGAGCTGTTGGAATATGCCTTGAATAATCATATAGCCATTGAACTGCTGAGCGACCAAACTTCGTGCCATGCCGTGTACGAAGGAGGATATTGTCCGGCAGGCATCACCTTTGACGAGCGCACACGCCTGTTGAAAGAAGACCGCACACGATTTGAAAAGCTGGTAGATGTTTCACTACGGCGTCATTTCAATGTCATTAAAGCATTGGTAGAACACGGTACTTATTTTTTCGATTACGGCAATTCGTTTATGAAAGCCATTTATGATGCAGGAGTAAAGGAAATTTCACGCAACGGAATCGACGAAAAAGACGGTTTCATCTGGCCTTCTTATGTGGAAGATATCATGGGACCGCAGCTTTTCGATTATGGTTATGGCCCTTTCCGTTGGGTTTGCCTCAGCGGTAAACACGAAGATTTGATAAAGACCGACCATGCCGCCATGGAGTGTATCCCCAAAGAACGACGCGGACAGGACATGGACAATTGGATATGGATACGCGATGCCGAAAGAAACAATCTGGTAGTCGGCACTCAGGCACGCATCCTCTATCAGGACGCACTCGGGCGCATGAATATCGCCCTGCGTTTTAACGAAATGGTACGCCGGGGCGAAGTAGGCCCCATCATGTTGGGACGAGACCACCATGACGTGAGTGGAACCGACTCCCCTTTTCGCGAGACATCGAATATCAAGGACGGCAGCAATGTGATGGCAGATATGGCAGTCCAGTGCTTTGCTGGTAACTGTGCACGCGGCATGAGTCTGGTCGCCCTGCACAATGGCGGAGGCGTGGGTATCGGTAAGGCTGTCAACGGCGGATTCGGAATGGTGTGCGACGGCAGCGAGCGGGTAGATGCCATTTTGCGTTCGTCTATGCTATGGGATGTCATGGGCGGCGTGGCACGACGCGCATGGGCACGCAATCCGCACGCCATGGAAACATCCGAAGAATTTAACCGCACCCACCAAGAACAAGGTTATCACATCACCATGCCGCATCTGGCAGAAGATGTATTAATCGACAGAGTATTAAAAGAAAAAGGTATAAAACAACAATAACGTTACGAATTATGAGCTGGACAAGAATCATGGAATGCGTTCCCAACTTTAGCGAAGGGCGCGATTTGCAGAAAATAGATCAGATAGTGTCTCCCTTCCGTGCACGTGCCGGAGTGAAACTGCTCGACTACAGCAATGACGAAGACCATAACCGTCTTGTGGTCACTGTTGTGGGAGAGCCCGACGCTTTAAAAGAGGCTGTGATAGAGGCCATTGGCGTAGCAGTGAAGTTGATTGACCTCAACCATCATCAAGGGCAGCATCCGCGAATGGGAGCAGCAGACGTAGTCCCCTTTATCCCCATCAAAGGATGTACCATGGACGAAGCCATTGCCATCTCTAAAGAAGTAGGGCAAAAGGTGGCGGATACCTATCAGCTTCCTGTCTTCCTGTATGAAAAATCAGCAAGCGCTCCTCATCGCGAGAATCTTGCCACTATCCGAAAAGGAGAATTCGAAGGCATGGCCGAGAAAATCCATCAACCCGAATGGCATCCTGATTTCGGTCCCGAAGAACGACATCCCACTGCCGGAACCGTTGCCATCGGAGCACGTATGCCTTTAGTAGCTTATAATATTAACCTGAACACACCCAGTCTGGAGATTGCACATGACATTGCCAAGAAAATCCGTTTTATCGGAGGCGGACTGCGCTTCTGCAAGGCTATGGGCGTAGAACTGAAAGACCGAGGCATCACACAAGTTTCCATGAATCTGACAGACTACAGCAAAACTGCCCTCTATCGGGCTTTTGAGATGGTGCGTTTCGAAGCCCGCCGCTACGGAGTAAGCATTATCGGCAGCGAAATTGTGGGCCTGGTTCCCATGGAAGCCCTGATTGACACAGCCTCCTATTATTTGGGACTGGAAAACTTCTCGATGCAGCAAGTGCTGGAAGCACAGATTATGGAATAACAAGGAACCTATCGCCATGAACAACAACCTTATCATCAAGAATGCCCGCATCATCACCCCTCTCGGCACCTCTGCCCTGAAAGGTAAAGAGATGAACCGACTGCTGGATCTCACCGGAGGAACCGTAGTAGTAACCGACGGAGTGATTACCTACGCAGGCCCGTCACATCCTTCGTATGCAGAGCCGAAAGAAGATTACGAAATTCTCGACGCCGGGGGCCGGGTATTGCTTCCCGGATTCATTGATTCACATACCCATCTGGTTTTCGGCGGTTATCGCCCCGAAGAGTTCGTTTGGCGCATGAATGGGGAAAGTTATATGAGTATCATGCAACGCGGAGGCGGCATTATCAACACGGTACATGCCACTCGTGAAGCGACACCGGAGGAATTGAAATGCAAAGCCGAATGGTTTATTGATGTCATGAGCCGTATGGGGGTCACTACTGTGGAAGGGAAGAGCGGTTACGGGCTCGACCGCAATACCGAGCTCAAACAACTGGAAGTGATGCGTTCCATCAACCTCTCCCCGCAACGTAAAGTAGATATCGCCGCCACTTTCCTCGGTGCACATGCACTGCCTCCCGAATATCAGGGCAGAGCCGACGAATACATTGACTTTCTCATCCATGAGATGCTTCCTCTGGTCCGTGAAAAGCACCTTGCAGAGAATTGCGACATTTTTTGTGAACAAGGCGTCTTCACCGTAGCACAATCCCGACGACTCCTGCAAGCGGCACAGAAACAAGGATTCGGTGCAAAGATACATGCCGATGAAATTGTAAGTTTCGGCGGTGCCGAACTTGCCGGTGAAATAAGAGCACTCAGCGCCGACCATCTGCTGCACGCCTCGGATAACGGCATTCGTGCAATGGCAGAAAATAAGGTTGCCGCCACGCTCCTGCCCCTGACCGCCTTTACACTCCGTGAACCTTATGCACGCGGACGTGACATGATAGACAGCGGTTGTGCCGTAGCTCTCGCCACCGACCTCAATCCGGGCAGCTGTTGTTCCGGTTCCATCCCACTGACATTTGCACTGGCTTGCCTATATATGCATCTCACATTGGAAGAAGCTATCACCGCCATGACATTAAACGGAGCAGCCGCACTGGGTTATGCCCACCGGACAGGCAGTATCGAAGTCGGCAAACAGGGAGACCTTGTCTTGCTGGACACCGATACCCCAGCTGTACTCGTTTACTATACCGGCATGAATTCCGTGCAACACACCATCAAAGCAGGACGTATCCTATTTTAAATATTCACCCAACTTAAAAACATAATACCATGTTAACAGAACTCACTATCAAAGAATTTATTAATAAAGTCATCAGCAACGATCCCGTTCCCGGTGGCGGAAGCATATCCGCCCTCAATGGTGCCCTGGCGACTTCCCTTGCCGCAATGGTTGCCAACCTGACCATCGGACGAAAGAAATATGCCGAAGTAAACGAGGTTATGGAAGACCTTTCCGCCCGTTTTGAAGAATTGGCACGTCAACTCATTATCGATGTAGACCGTGACTCGGATGCATACAACCGCGTATTTGCCGCCTTCAAACTTCCCAAAGAAACAGAAGAAGAAAAAAACATCCGCAACGAAGCGATTCAAAAAGAGACCAAATATGCAGCCGAAGTACCGATGGAAGTGGCACGTACTGTCCATTCCATCCTGCCGATGATTGATGTAGTGGCACGAAAAGGAAACAGCAATGCCGTGACCGATGCTTGTGTGGCAATGATGTGTGCACGAACCGCCATACTGGGTGCTTTGCTAAATGTCCGCATCAACCTCACCTCTATCAAAGACGAGAAATTTGTGAAAGAAATGACTGAAGAAGCGGATATGATAGAAAAGACAACGATTGCCGAAGAACAAAAAATATTGGACTATGTGAAAACCGTTCTCTAAAAAAGAAGAGTATGAAAAACGTATATCAAATAGGTTCCGGCGAACTCACATTCGATATTATCGAACGCATCATCAATGAGAACCTGAAACTGGAACTGGCCCCCGAAGCTCGGGAACGCATTCAGAAGTGCAGGGACTATCTGGATAAAAAGATAGCCAATTCCGACACACCGCTTTATGGTATTACCACCGGGTTCGGCTCGCTGTGCAACCGTAATATTTCGCCTGATGAGCTGAGCACCTTACAAGAGAATCTGGTAAAAAGCCATGCTTGCAGTGTGGGCGAAGAAATGCCACACGTCATTGTAAAACTGATGTTTCTGCTCAAGGCACATGCCCTCTCGTTGGGACACAGCGGCGTACAAGTCATTACCGTGCAGCGCATTATCGACTTCTTCAACAATGACGTAATGCCCATTGTATATGACCGTGGTTCGCTGGGTGCATCCGGCGATCTTGCCCCGCTTGCCAACCTCTTCCTGCCACTTATCGGTGTGGGAGACGTATATTATAAAGGTAAGCGGTGCGAAGCCATCAGTGTGCTCGATGAATTCGGCTGGGAGCCTGTGAAACTGAAAAGCAAAGAAGGATTGGCTTTGCTGAACGGCACACAATTCATGAGCGCCAACGGTGTTTATGCCATCTTGAAAGCGTTCCGACTGAGTAAAAAAGCCGACCTCATTGCCGCTGTTTCCCTTGAAGCCTTCGACGGACGCCTCGACCCGTTCATGGATTGTATCCAACAGATGCGACCGCACCAAGGCCAGATAGAAACAGGGACAGCATTCCGCCGTATACTAGAAGGAAGTGAAATCATAACTCAGCCCAAGACACATGTGCAAGACCCCTATTCATTCCGCTGTATCCCCCAAGTACACGGTGCCACCAAGGATGCCATCCGCCATGCCGCGTCCGTTCTGCTGACCGAGATTAACTCCGTCACCGACAATCCCACCATCTTCCCCGATGAAGACCTGATTATATCGGGCGGGAATTTCCACGGACAACCTTTGGCACTCGTCTATGATTATCTCGCCATCGCTTTGGCCGAGTTGGGAAATATATCCGAGCGTCGCGTAGCCCAACTCATTATGGGACTTCGCGGACTTCCCGAATTCCTTGTTGCCAATCCCGGACTGAATTCAGGCTTTATGATTCCCCAATATGCAGCCGCTTCCATGGTCAGCCAAAATAAAATGTATTGCTACTCCGCCAGCAGTGATTCCATTGTCTCCAGCAACGGCCAAGAAGACCATGTGAGTATGGGTGCCAATGCCGCCACAAAACTATTTAAGGTGATGGACAATCTAGAGCATATCCTTGCCATCGAACTGATGAATGCAGCTCAAGGTATCGACTTCCGGCGTCCGCTCAAAAGCTCTCCATACATTGAGAAATTCCTCTCGGTTTATCGCAAGGAAGTGCCTTTCATCCGCGAAGACATTGTGATGTACAAAGAAATACATAAGACTGTGGCTTTTTTGAAACGCCACCAAGTGGATTATTAAGCTATTATTTCACTATCTTTGCAGGCAAAAAGAAGACAACGTATGAATAGCGACAATAAAGAAGAAATGTTTCCCATTGTAGATGAACAGGGAAATATTGTGGGAGCTGCCACACGAGGCGAGTGTCATGACGGCAGTAAAAAACTTCATCCAGTAGTGCACCTTCATGTGTTCAATAGTAAAGGGGAACTTTACCTGCAAAAACGACCGGAATGGAAAGATATCCAACCCGGCAAATGGGACACTTCAGTAGGCGGTCATGTCGACTTGGGCGAAAGTGTAGAAATAGCACTCCACCGTGAAGTGAAAGAAGAACTCGGAATCACCGACTTCACTCCCGAACTGCTGATTAATTATGTTTTTGAGTCTGCCCGCGAAAAAGAACTGGTATTCTCACACAAAACCATTTATGACGGCCCTATCACCCCCAGTGACGAATTAGCCGGAGGCCGTTTTTGGACATTAGACGAAATAAAAGCCAATATGGGGAAGGATATCTTTACACCAAACTTTGAGAACGAGTTCTGCAAATTAGGCTTCTGAAACATCTTTTTCATGGAAAGGGGCAAATTCTTGACTTGCATCAAGAATTTGTCCCTTTAGCGTATATTTTGGACTCATAAGCATACAACAGAAAACAAAAGCGCGTAATTTTGTGTTGTAAAACATAGAAAGAAAGGATAACAAGATTATGAAAAAGGTAAAAAGTATTGTAATGAAAGTCCTGGCTATGATGGGTGAAAACGAAGTAAGAGCTTGGGGCGTAGGCATTAAGTAATATAAATGCCGGTATTTAAATCAACTAAAAAGGATAACATTATGAAAAAGTTAAAAGAAATCATTAAGACAGGTCTTATTGATATGGGAAATGGTGCCCTACGTGCTTGGGGATACGAAATCAAGTAACCACCATACTTGATTAGAGAACTTTATTTAAAACTCAATAGAATAAAAGAGAGTAGTCCAATGGATTACTCTCTTTTTTATTTATCAGGTATCTTATTTACTGCAATCAGTTAGAAAAACGATAAGTATTTTAAGAACTTATCCTATCGCCTTTATCCACTAACAGCGGCAAAGATAATAATATTATTAATTTCTTCACTATCATTAAAGCAGAAAATATAAATTTATCTCATTTCTGTTTCTTTATCTTAATAATTTCATGCAGTTTATCCATTTGGGGGCACTTTATTCTCACACAGACAAGCATCATTACAGTATATAATAGGTAGAAATAAGACAGTCAGAAAAAAACTTTTTTCACTGTAAATACCATCTACAGGCACTTTATACAAGTAGGATAAGTTCTTAAAATACTTAGCAAATATTCCCTTATTCATTAGCCTTCCAAATCTATTATAGTATTATTAACTCTATGAAACACTTATGAAAATTAAGACTTTAACCCAAAGAGGTAAGTACACATTACTGGCAAGTGTACTTGGAATGATTTCAATTCCTTCGTCTGCCATCCCTACCGGTATGGTTGATGTTTCACTCCCAACCGTAGCACAACAGACGGCCAAAATCAAAGGAAAGGTTTTGGATGCCAAAACCGGAGAACCGGTTATCGGTGCTAATGTCGTTGTAAAAGGAACCACAAACGGCAGTATCACCAATTTCGATGGCGAATACGAACTGACAGCACCGATTGGTTCTACTCTCAGTATCTCTTTTATTGGTTATAAATCAATAGAGGTAAAAGCCACCGGCGGTTTGCAAACAATCAAATTAGATGAAGACTCTGAAGCACTGGACGAAGTCATAGTAGTAGGCTACACGACTCAGCGTAAAGAAAGTTTAACCGGATCTATGAATAACATCAAAAGTGAAAAGTTGAAGGACATAACCACGCCATCGGTAGAAAATTTATTAAATGGTAAAGTTCCGGGAGTATATGTAGCCCCGGGGTCTGGTCAACCCGGTTCCAGTGGTGCAGTTGTTATCCGCGGACAAGCCACACTTAACGGTACAACTTCTCCACTGTGGGTTATCGACGGGGTTATAGTAGGCTCGGATGCCGGACAACTAAATCCTGCGGATATTGAAAGCATGACTATTTTAAAAGATGCTGCCTCTACCGCCATTTACGGTTCGCAAGGTGCAAATGGTGTTATTGTGGTTACAACCAAAAGCGGACGAGCTGAAAAAATGACTATCGAAGCATCTGTAAAACTAGGTATCAGCTCACTAAACAATGGAAACTTGGAAGTGATGAATGGCGCAGAACTTTATGACTACTATACCTCCTTCCAAAATGCCAATGAAATTTCTTTTCCACGATGGAACAAGGATTTGCGCGACAGCAATTTCAGTTGGTGGGATTTAGCTACCCAAAACGGACTCACACAGGAGTACAATGTATCTTTACGCGGAGGTAACGAAAAAATGCAATCTTATCTATCTGTAGGATATTATGATGAAGAAGGTGCCGTGAAAGGATATGATTACAGTCGGTATAACTTCCGCTTGAAGACTACATACAAGCCATTTGACTGGTTGACAATCAAACCCGCGCTCAGCGGTTCACTTCGGAATATTGATGACCGCCAATACTCTGTCACAGCTATGTATTCTATGCTCCCATGGGATAGTCCCTATGACAAAGACGGCAACTTGGTTCCTCACCGCTACAGTGGTTGGGTAAACACTCAGCAGACCAACTACCTATACGATTTACAATGGAACCATTCAGAATCCAAATATTACGAATTCATGGGAAGTTTAGATTTTGACATTAAAATAACAGACTGGCTGACCTTCTCATCTGTCAACAACTACAAATACATCAATTCTACTTCTCACGGTTACAGTGATCCGCGCTCAAGCAGTGGCGAAAATGTAAACGGACGTCTCACAGAATGGAGAGCAGAAGTGACCCGCCGTTATACCAACCAAAAATTATTAATAAACAAAGACTTTGGCAAGCACTCTATCAGCGGATTGATAGCTTACGAATTTAATGATTATTATTATAAGAATCTAGATGTCTATGGTACCGGATTTGTACCCGGATTCGAAGTCCTGGATGTAGTATCCAAACCCGAACGTACGAAAGGCGGTATCAGCGAATGGGCTACTCAGTCTTATTTCACCCAATGGAAATATGTATATGATGGTAAGTATATTGCCGAAGCCTCTATCCGCCGGGACGGTGCATCCAACTTAGGTACGAACGCCAAATACGGCAATCTTCTGTCCGGTAGTGTAGGATGGATTATCAGCCGTGAAGACTGGTTTGATATAGATTGGATTAATAACCTTAAAATACGTGGAGGTTATGGTACTGTAGGTAATCGTCCCTCTTCACTTTACCCACAATACGACCTGTATTCAGTTTCTTCCAGCTATAATGAAAGTTCCGGTGCATTGATCAGTGTCATCGGTAACAAAGACTTGACATGGGAAAAAACCTATACCACAAGTATCGGACTTGACGCTGCATTGTTCAATAACCGTCTGCGCTTTACTTTTGATTTCTATTCAAAAGATACAGATAATATTCTTTATAACGTACCCGTTACAGGACTTACCGGTGTGACTAGTGTTTATAGAAATATCGGTAAAATGAAAAACACCGGATATGAAATCTCACTGGGTGGTGATATCATCAGTACAAAAGACTGGTTCTGGAACGTAGAATTAAATATTGGTCACAACAGTAATAAATTGAAAGACCTCTATAAACAAAAAGATACAGACGGAAACTATGTAGTAAAACCCGTTATCATCAGTGATGGAAGCAGTATTGCCGGTACAGCGCAGCGCATCCTCGAAATCGGTTATCCGGTAGATACTTATTATTTAAAGGAGTGGGCAGGTGTAAATCCAGAAAACGGTGCTCCAATGTGGTACAAAGACACTAAAGACAGCGAAGGCAATGTCACAGGAAGAGAAACAACCTCTAACTACGCAGAGGCAGGATATTATAAGTGCGGTTCAGCAGCTCCCGATTTGTTCGGAGGTTTCTCTACAACTTTAACATGGAAAGGCTTTGACTTAAATGCCGTATTCGGTTACTCTATCGGTGGAAAGATTTACAACTATTCACGTCAGGAGTATGACTCCGACGGTACTTATACCGACCGCAACCAAATGAAACTGAAAGACGGTTGGAACCGTTGGGAAAAACCGGGAGATATCGCCACTCACCCCGTTGCAAAATATAATAATCAGGATAAAGGCAACTCTGCATCTTCCCGCTATTTGGAAAACAGTGATTATCTGAAACTACGCTCTCTGACCCTGGGCTACAACTTTAAGTTACCGCAATGGGGCATCCAGAACTTACGCGTATTCATGAACGCAGAAAACCTGTTTACCATTACAGATTATTCAGGCGTAGACCCTGAAATTCCGGCTAGTAACGGTTCTGTGATGGGTACTGCCGGTCCTGCCGTTTATCCGTCTGTACGTAAATTTATGTTCGGTTTAAATCTTACCTTTTAATCAGTAGAAACAATATGAAAAAGATATTGACCTTATTATTGGCAGCGGCATCATTGACCGCTTGCGACATAGACCGTTTACCATATAGTTCTATGGCTGCAGAACAAATCACAAACGATCCTTCCGCATCGTTGGAATCTCTAATGAACGGTATGTATGCTCAGCTAAAGACATGGTCGGACCCCATGCACCGTTGTGGTGAGTATGCCGGCGACAATATGATGATTCGCGGTTCATCAACAGATGCCTTCTATGAATTCATCTCTTTCTCCCGCACTCCGGTAAACTATCGTTTACAGAACTTCTGGGATTATGGTTACAAGGCTGTTGCCCAGGCCTCAAATATCATCAAAATGATAGAAGAAGGGCAGAGTGCCGAGATAGACAACCAATTAGGAGAGTGTTATTATGTACGTGGTATGATGTATTTTTACTTATGCCGTGCTTATGGACGTCCTTACTATCAGGCTCCTGATAAGAACTTAGGCGTACCTATTGTTAATGGTACTCCCGATGATATTATGGGAGACCTGCTACTACCCGACCGTTCTACTGTAAAAGAAACCTATGAACAGGCCATCAGTGACTTGAAAAAGGCAGAAGAAATGATGACTATCAACAAAGGTGCTGCTTATGCCTCAAAAGAAGCAGCTCAGGCAATGCTCTCACGCGTATATCTGTATATGAGTGGAACGTATGAAAATCCCAATCGGGAATATGCCCAGTTAGCTGTTGACTATGCGGACAAAGTAATCAATTCGGGCACCTACTCATTATTGCCGCGCGAAGAGTTCATGAAATATAACACGCTTACTCCCGAGAACAACGACGAATCCATCTTTGTGGTAAAACGTGTTGCTTCTGAATTCTCCGGTTATGACCACTACTATGGCATTGGCGGTATGTATGCCAATATCGGCGGTATGGGTTGGGGAGAAATGTATGCCAGTGCCAAATATATTGATTTGTTGAATGAGACAGGACGGAATGACTGGCGTCCGGATCATTATAAAATCGTAGACGCACGTGCTGCATTTATCGAACCGACATACACTGATAATCATAAAGAAGTATTCCGTTTTATCAAACAAGATTCAGAAACGGTTTTAAATTACGAACAGTTGACTGTAACACAAAAGGGAGCGACAGTGGTTTGCCAAAAGACCAAAGAAGTATACGGAAAAGATGTTCCGGACGGTCCGGAATACACACTGACTCCTGTAGATGCCGAACAGGATATTTATTCTATCACTTACCAAGACGGCAAGACTTATATAGGTATGCTGGACTATTACATCTCTCTCAACCGTGTATATCCACAATTCTATATCACCAAATGTTCTCGCGAAGGAGAAGATTCGCATTTACATTCACCGATTATCAGTCGTTTGGGTGAAATATATCTGAATCGTGCAGAAGCCTATGCTAAATTAGGCAATTATTCGGCCGCTTTAGCCGACCTTAATACCATTCGCGAACGCTCTATCATCGGTGGTGGATACGCTTCATTGAACGCAACAAACGCCAGCGAAAGAATTGACAAAGAACGCCAATTGGAATTAGCCTATCAAGCAGAACGCAGCTATGACGTGTTCCGCAACGGTAAGCCTTTGACACGTCGCTATCCGGGACCTCACAAACAATTTGAAGACATTCCCGCATCAGACTATCGTGTTGTTTATTACATTCCACAGAATGCAATAAATGCTTATCCGGGCACTTTGACTCAAAACCCGACTAATAGTAGCGGAGTTATCCTGAATTAAGGCTCTCTTTTCAATAACATATTAGTTTTTTATGAGATGGTTCGTAAGTGACAGCACTTAAAGAACCATCTCTTTTTATGAACAAACCTATTCAGGGAAACAAAAACATTTCATTCATAAGACATCCGGCAGCATTTACTTCTTTTTTATTCGTCCGTTCCGGAGATTTTCTATAATTTTGCATCAAACAACTATTAATCCAATAAAACTTTATCAGAAAAAACCATGATTAAAAAACTATCTACCTTGGTAGCCGGTTTAGCATTGATATGTCTGGCCGGATGCACTTTACCTCAAAAGGAAGTTGCACAAAACAATTCATTTGCCCCTATTGAAGTAGCAGTACCCGAACGATCCGCAGGACAGCAAGATGTAATCCAACTGACCACTCCTAAGCTCGACACTGTTCGTGTCGGATTTATCGGACTTGGAATGAGAGGTCCCGGAGCTGTGGAACGCTGGACACATATCCCCGGAACAAAAATTGTCGCACTCTGCGATTTACTCCCCGAAAATGCAGAAAAAGCACAAAAAATCGTAACCAATGCAGGAATGGAAGCACCGGTGCTCTACTCTGGTTCGGAAGATGCATGGAAACAACTGTGCGAACGTGATGATATCGACCTTGTTTATATTGCCACCGACTGGAAGCATCATGCCGAAATGGGTATTTACGCTATGGAACACGGCAAGCATGCCGCCATTGAAGTTCCCTCTGCTATGACACTGGATGAAATCTGGGCGTTAATCAATACTTCGGAAAAGACCCGCAAGCACTGTATGCAGTTGGAAAACTGTGTATACGACTTCTTCGAACTGACAACATTGAACATGGCTCAACAGGGATTGTTCGGTGAAGTGCTGCACGTAGAAGGTTCTTATATCCACAACCTTGAAGAATTCTGGCCCTACTATTGGAACAACTGGCGTTTGGACTACAATAACGAAAACCGTGGAGACGTTTATGCCACTCACGGCCTTGGCCCGGCCTGCCAATTGCTGAATATTCACCGTGGCGACCGCATGAAGACTTTGGTAGCGATGGATACCAAGGCTGCAACTGGTCCTGACCTGGGTAAGAGATATGGCTTGGCAAACGATTCTATCGAGTTCCAGAACGGTGACCATACCATGACTTTCATCCGCACTGAGAACGGCAAAACTATTCTTATCCAGCACGATGTGGTGAATCCTCGTCCTTACAGCCGTATGTATCAGCTGACAGGTACAGATGGTTTCGCCAACAAATACCCTATCGAAGAATATTGCTTGCGCCCCGACCAGGTTGACGCTAAAGAAGTGCCTAACCACGAAAACCTGAATATGCACGCTGCTGTTCCCGAAAACGTGAAAGAAGCCTTGATGCAGAAATACAAACACCCGATTCACCAGGAACTGGAAGAAACTGCCAAGAAGGTAGGTGGTCACGGTGGTATGGACTACATCATGGACTATCGTCTGGTTTACTGTCTGCGCAACGGTTTGCCTTTGGATATGGATGTATACGACTTGGCTGAATGGTGCTGTATGGCAGACCTTACCCGCCTTTCTATCGAAAACGGTAATGCTCCGGTAGCTGTACCCGACTTCACCCGCGGTAGCTGGAACAAGGTGAAAGGTTATCACCACGCATTTACCAAATAAAAACGGCACGCTTTAAAACAACAATAACTTATGATTGGGGCAATCAGTGTATATTGGCAGCTCCAGTCATAAGTTATTTTTTTACGCCCTTATAAAACAAAAGAAGCAAGTTCAAACCCTGTCAAACGGAAATCTTACGACAAAAGAGAAACATTTCCGAATAAACAGTTCTCTTCTACAAAAATTATACTATTTTTGCTAGAATAAAATAAGACCATGTTCAAAGGTTACCCAAAGTGTAGATATACAACCATTTTTATCATTTTTTCAATTGCTTTTATATGTGGGCTAAATTACAAAAAATGGTATGCCACTAATCATTTAGCGACAAAACGTGTCTTCCTTGCATACTCCCTCGCCAAAGACGAAATAGGTAACGGGAATCTCGAAAAACACCTCTTGCAGGAATTCAGAAGACAGGGGGTTGAAGCTATATTCGATCGCTTCTATTTAGATTGTACCAAATTAAATGAGCAAGAAGAAATAGAACATTGCCAAAACTATCTCGAATTAGTTAAGAGTAAATCCACAGACCTCATCCTCACCATAGGAGACCAAGCTACATATTCCATCTTATCCACCCGCCACCAACTGTTGGGTTCTGTTCCCATATTGGCATGTAATGTACATTTTCCAAATGAAAAACTGATAGAAGAATATAATGAAAAGAAAGTTTATGTCCTCAGCGATATCCCCGACCTGCAGCGCAACATAGAATTTATAAAGACACTGCATCTCCACACCAACATGGACATTATCTATAATATAGATTTTAGTTATCTGGGACATAAATCTTTTGATATGCTCACCCGTACTGTAGACAGAAAGAGTGTAAGAATGTTGGGATATGCTAAAGGATTTGCCCAAGAGGATGAATACAACAGACTGACGGAAATGATTAAATACTTTAATCTGATGCCCGGCATGACCAATGAAAATCCGAATAAAAATCAATTGTCCGTCAGCCTCTGCCCTTTCCGATATATAAAAGGGTCTTCTTTGCTCATTATGTTGGAACGTTCCAGACGAGATCAGGAAGACCAAGTATTCTTATTGGACAAATTTGACATGATGTCCATCCCAATTACCAACGCATTGAATATTCCCTCATTCAGTTGCATCCGTGAAGGGTTTAACGAAAATGCCAAGATTGTGGGCGGATACATGGCAACAGAAGAGATTTCAGCCAAAGCAGCAGCCGACTTAGCCTTCCGACTGATGAAAAATGAAAAGATAGGCATGCCTAAAATAAGGGCTTTGGACAAAGAATATATATTAGATTGGACTTATCTCTCCGAACACGCCAAACACATACATCAGATTCCCGCCCATATACGCATCATCAATTATCCCTTTTATGACCGTTACCACAAGGAACTTTATATACTGGGAGCATTGTTCGTTATTGCCTTTATCTTGATTTCCGTCAGTCTGCTACGGGCCCACCGCCGTTCTTTGAAAGAGCGTACCAACCTCCGGATTCTGGAAGAGGCTCAGAAACGGTTAAGCCTTTCTGTCAACGGAGGTCATATTTCGCTTTGGAATGTTCAGGACGACATCATCGAGTTCGATGCTAATTATACGAACCCGTCAGGACTGAAACAACAGAAATTTACAAGAGATGAAATCAGGAAGTATACCCATCCGGACGACGCTCCATTATTGAAAACTTTTTATGAAACCATGCACCAATCACCCGGCATGCAAATGCAGCGGATACGGTTTTCTTTCGGCAACGAAGAAGGAAACTACCAATGGTATGAGCTGAGGTGCAGCAGTATGAAAGACACCCGGGGCAAAATGATGATGGCGGGAGTCATTCAAAACATCCAAGCACAGGTGGAGCGTGAAGAACAACTCATACTGGCAAAACAAATTGCCGAGAATGCTGAGTTGAAACAATCATTCCTCAACAATATGAGCCATGAAATCCGTACTCCTCTGAATGCTATTGTGGGATTCACCAATATATTGGTAGGTGAAGGTTCAGACAAAATAGACCCGGAAGAAAAAGCAATGATGCTTAATCTGGTCAATCACAACAATGACTTGCTTTTAAAATTAGTCAATGATGTATTGGAAATATCCCGCCTTGATTCCGGAGGACTGACCTTCGAAATGGAAGAATGTGACTTGAAAGATATTGTAAAGGAGATTTTTATGACCTACGAAGGGCTAATCCAACCGACACTGCAGTTTCACCTTGAAATGGACGAAAGTATTCCGTTACCTGTACATATCGACCGGTTCCGTTTTACTCAGGTTATCTCCAATCTGCTGAACAACGCCAACAAATTTACCAAAGAAGGAAGAATCACACTGGGATGCAAGTTTGACAAAGAACATAACAAGGTATGTATCTACGTACAAGACACCGGAAAAGGCATTGACGAACAAGAACTTATCATGATTTTCGACCGTTTCTATAAGACCAATGAATTTGAACAAGGTAGTGGTTTGGGACTTTCCATCTGTAAAGTGATTATTGAACGGCTGGGCGGGCGTATAGAGGTACAGTCGGAAGTGGGAAAAGGAAGTTGTTTTACAGTGATTTTATCCTTGGCAAAAACAAATAAAAGTGATGGAAAGGAATAACAAATAATGGAAAATACACTGAGGCCTTGGCAGAGGTGGCTATTGTTCTGTGCAGCTATGGCACTCGTTTTTGTATCGGGTGTTGCGATATCCACTTTGTTGGAACATCAAACGGAAACAACAAATACAGTTACCGGTAAGAAGAAAATAAAGATAACCGGCATAGAAGCCCGCAGTTCTGTTTTCTCCGAAAATTACCCGCGCGAGTATCAGACCTGGGCAGATACACTCACCGTAGGATACCAAGGCAACTGCACAGAAGGAACAGCCGTCGATGTTTTGGCACAACGCCCCGAACTGGTTATACTATGGGCTGGTTATGCTTTTTCCAAAGACTACCGCACCCCGCAAGGACACATGTTTGCACTAAACGATATCACCCATTCGCTCCGCACCGGCGCACCTATGAGTGACACCGAAGGACCTCAACCTGCATCCTGCTGGGTATGCAAAAGCCCGGACGCCCCCCCAATTGATGGAGAGCATCGGGGTGGATTCTTTCTACCATAACAAATGGGCAGCACTGGGTAGCGAAATAGTAAATCCCATCGGATGTGCAGACTGCCACGAACCGGAAAACATGAATCTGCACATCAGCCGTCCCGCCCTTATCGAAGCATTCAGCCGCCAGGGAAAAGATATAACAAAAGTATCTCCTCAGGAAATGCGTTCATTGGTATGCGCTCAATGTCATTCTGAATACTACTTCAAGGGGAACGACAAGTACGTAACTTTCCCCTGGGATAAAGGCTTTACGATGGAAGACATCGAGAAGTACTATGATGAAACGGATTTCACTGATTATATTCATACCCTGAGTCGTGCCCGCATTATAAAAGCACAGCACCCCGACTATGAAATTTTTCAAATGGGTATTCATGGCCAGCGCGGTGTATCCTGTGCCGACTGCCACATGCCCTATAATAATGAAGGAGGCATAAAGTATAGCGACCACCACATCCAGAATCCATTGACTGTGGCGCAACGCACTTGCCTCACCTGTCACCGTGGAAATCAAGAAACACTTTGCAATAATGTGTACGAACGCCAACAAAAAGCAAATGAACTGCGCATACTCTTGGAAAAAGAACTGGCAAAAGCACACATCGAGGCAAAGTTTGCATGGCAACAGGGAGCCACTGACGAGGAAATGAAAAAAGCTTTGCAGTTTATCCGCCAGGCACAATGGAGATGGGATTTCGGAGTATCTTCACATGGCGCTTCTTTCCATGCGCCGCAAGAAACGATGCGTATACTGGGACACGGACTGGATAAAGCATATCAGGCACGAATGGCCATTGCCAAAGTGCTGACAAGGCACGGATATACAGAAGAGGTAGCATTACCAGACCTCTCTACCAAAGAAAAGGCACAGCAATACATCGGCCTGAATATCCCGGCAGAGAAAGCCGCCAAAGAAAAGTTCTTGGAAAAGGTCGTTCCACAATGGCTGAAGAAAGCCAGGGAAAACGGCCGCATCACTCCACATTCACTTTAGTCAGCTTCCCTGTCACCGAATCAATGATGAATCCATAGACCTTGATATCAGAAGGTATCAACGGATGATTGACAATGGCATGCACAGTGCCGCGCACGGATTTCTCCGTATCTTCAAATCCGTCCAGCCATGTCGCAAAGTCCACACCGCAATAGTGAATCATATCGATTGTTTCCTGCTTGATACCGCGCGCCTTCATGTGCTCTATCATTTCAGTGCTGTTCATGTGGCAAGCACCACAATCGGAATGGGCTATGACCATGACTTCTTTTACACCCAACTCATATATAGCCACCATCAGACTGCGAATTACACTCCCGAAAGGATGCGAGATGACACCTCCTGCATTTTTTATCATTTTCACATCACCATTCTTGATGCCCAAAGCGGCCGGCAACAACTCGGTCAGTCGGGTATCCATGCATGAAAGAATAGCGATTTTCTTATCGGGATATTTATTGGTAATATATTTTTCATACCCCTTGTTTGCTACAAATTGTTTGTTGAATTCTAGAATTTCATCTAACATGGTTCTGCGTTTTTTATGTCTCTCGCAAACATACGAAAAAAACAAATGAAGCGGTACATTCCCGCTTAAGAATTTTAATGGACGCCCGACTTTTTACATGCGGACCATCCCCCCTGCCCTCTTGAACGGGGTTGTGTCAAAACGTGGATAATGCTGTCGTTTAGTTCGTAGGGGCGAGGTTCGCTCGCCCGAAAACAGTTTACTTTGTGTCTTCGGGCAGGCAACCCCTGCCCCTACAGCTGACGATTGGATAGACTGGTTTAGTTTTGACACACTCCCGAATACTACAAAATATGTTACTTTAGAAACATCCTCCTGATATATTGAACTGCTTTAAAGCAACTCCTGTAGCGGGGCGAGTTTCATGCTGTTTGAACCTTTTATGAGAATGTAGAATCCCTTTGGCTTAGACTTTTTCAAAACTTCCGCCAATTGGCCGGCATCTTGATAATGCTCGTAAGAGGAAGTCGCTTGCCCGAATTCTTCTCCGACCAGAATGACGCGTTCAAATTCACATTCACCCAGGTAACCGGCTATCTTTTGATGTTCTTCATGGCTGCTCTTGCCCAATTCTTTCATATCGCCCAGAATGACCATCTTGTGCGGCATTTCCATCCGACGAAAATTCTCCAATGCCGCCATCATGCTGGTAGGATTGGCATTGTAGGCATCCACAATCAGATTATTGTCGGCTGTCGGGGTGAGTTGCGAACGGTTGTTGTGTGGAACATATTCTTCCAGTGCTTCCGAAATCAGTTCTTCCGTTACATGGAAGAAACGTCCGATAGCGATGGCGGCAAGGGCATTTTTAAGATTGTAAGAGCCTATCAGATGAGTGCTTACCTTGTGCTGTCTGCCTTCATGCTCCCACTCGAAAGTGAGGAATGGGGCACATGCCCCCGTTCGGCCACTGACGTAGAGTTCCGCTTCGTTTTCTGTGCCATAGGTGATACAGGTCAGTCCTTGTGAAATTTTATTAAGATGCTCGTTATCCCTGTCAATAAAGATGACGTGCTTGCCTCCGTAACGCAAATGTTCGTACAACTCTCCTTTGGTTTTTATCACTCCTTCGAAAGAGCCGAATCCTTCGAGGTGTGCTTTGCCTACATTGGTGATGATACCATAATCGGGCTCGACAATGGCAGAGAGCGATTTAATTTCACCCGGATGGTTCGCACCCATTTCTATCACGGCAAGTTCGTCGTTGGAGGTGAGGCGCAACAGGGTGAGCGGCACGCCGATGTGGTTGTTCAGATTGCCCAATGTGTAAAGTACCCGGTATTTTTTTTGAAGTACGGCGGCTATCAGTTCTTTGGTAGTAGTTTTTCCGTTGGTACCGGTGATGCCTACAATGCAGGTGCCTAACTTACGACGGTGGAAGTTGGCCAGTTCCTGTAAGGCTTGCAGGCAGTTGTCTACCAAAAGTATATGCGGGTTTCCGCCGGTGTATTGTTCTTCGTCCACTACCGCATATCGGCAACCTTTCTCCAGCGCTTGTACAGCGAAGGCGTTTCCATTGAATGTCTCTCCCTTCAAGGCTATGAACATGGAGCCTTCGGGACAGTTACGGCTGTCGGTGGTTACTCCACTGCACTCTGTAAAACATTTATATAAAGTTGAAATATCCATTTTACCTTTCTATTAATATTAGTTGCGGCAAAGATAGCTGAAAAATAGTTCAGGAAATAACAAAAACTCAAGAATTGTGCGTACTTTTGTACGATGTAAATAACGCTTCGTAGAGATAATGAACAAAGAGAGCAAATATATTAATGTAAAGGGGCAGTTGATGGACGTGTCAGAGCCGCGGGTAATGGGGATTCTGAATGTAACGCCCGACTCTTTTTACAGTGAAAGCCGTCTTCAGACAGTGGAAAAGATTGCCGCACGCGTGGTGGAAATAGTAGATGAGGGCGCTAACTTTATTGATATCGGTGCATACTCCTCTCGTCCGAATGCCGACCATGTTTCATTGGAAGAAGAAATGAGTCGTCTGCGGATGGGGCTTGAAGTGATTACTGATGTATGTCCTTCGATTCCCATCTCGGTAGATACTTTCCGGGCGGATGCGGCACGGATGTGTGTCGAAGAATACGGTGCGGCCATCATTAATGATATCTCGGCCGGAGAGATGGATTCCAGGATGTTTTCTACCGTAGCCAAGTTGGGCGTTCCTTACATTATCATGCACATGAAGGGCACTCCGCAAACCATGCAGCAGGCTCCGCATTATGATAATTTGGTAAAGGAAATATTCCAGTATTTTGCACGGAAGATACATCAGTTGCATGAGTTGGGGCTGAAAGACCTTATTCTTGACCCCGGCTTCGGTTTCGGCAAGACACTGGAACATAACTATGGGCTCATGGAATGTCTGGAAGACTTCAGTCTTTTTGACCTTCCGATACTGGTGGGGATATCGCGCAAGTCGATGATTTACAAACTTTTGGACGCTACTCCCGAAGATGCACTGAACGGCACGACCGCACTCAATACCATTGCACTCATGAAGGGTGCTAACATTTTGAGGGTGCACGACGTGAAGGAGGCTGTGGAAACTGTGCGGATTGTGCAGCAGATGAAGTCATGTGCTATCGACTGTTAATAGTATAATCTTGAATAATAATATAGCGAAAGATGTTTATCGACTTTAGTATAAAAGACCTTATTGATATCCTGCTGGTGGCTTACTTGCTATATCAGACTTACCGGCTGATGAAGGATTCGGGCTCAATCAATATTTTTACGGGGATTCTGGTTTTCATCGGCATTTGGCTGATTGTGTCGCAAGTTCTTGAGATGAAGCTTTTGGGCTCTATCTTTGATAAGTTGGTAAGCGTGGGTGTGCTGGCTCTGATTATTTTATTTCAGGACGAGTTGCGCCGTTTTCTTGTTACGCTGGGTTCGCATAAGCGGTTGGGTAGCTTTTTCCGTTTTCTGACGGGAAATAAGCAGGAGAAGACCGAGAAGGCGGACATTATGCCGATAGTGCTTGCTTGTATGAGTATGAGCAAAGGCAAGGTGGGGGCGTTGATTGTTATCGAAAAGACGATGCCGCTGAATGATATTATCCGCACGGGTGAGGTAATTAATGCCAATGTCAACCAAAGGCTGATTGAAAATATCTTTTTCAAGAACAGTCCGTTACACGATGGGGCAATGATTATCCGCCACAAACGTATCGAGGCGGCCGGTTGTATTCTTCCCGTGTCTCATGATTTGAATATTCCCAAGGAGTTGGGATTGCGGCACCGTGCAGCCATGGGAGTGTCGCAGGAGACGGATGCGCTGGCCATAATCGTATCTGAGGAAACCGGAGGTATCTCAGTTGCCTATAAGGGGCAGTTTCATCTCAGGCTCACCGCCGAGGAATTGGAACGTATTTTGACGAAAGAAGAGTAAATTAGTATGGGTATGTTGCGTCGTTGGGGTGTTATTCTTCCGGTTGCGTTATTAATTTATATGATGCTCTGCCGCTTCTTTCCCGGTTGCGCACGCGGATATGCCGATTATGTCTATCCGGCTGTATCCTTTGTGTTATCGGCCGTTTCGTCCGTTATCCCTGTTTCCTGGGAGGAGATAATGGCTGCAGTTGTGGTGTTCCTGATGATATTTATTCCCGTCGCGGCACGCAGGCGTGGAGATGGTTGGCGTGTCATTTCCCGGCGTTTGGCTATGCTGGTACTGTGGATAATCATCTGGTTCTATATGGCATGGGGATTGAATTACTTCCGTCCGAGTTTTTATGCACGTTGCCATTTGAAGCCCGTGGAATATGAAGAGGAGATATTCATGAAATTCCTGGATGTCTACACGGAAGGTCTGAACGCTTCATTTACACCTGACACAGGTATGGAAAGAGAGAAGGTGGAGGCTGTCGTCAAAAGAAGCTATGCCGATATTTCTTCTTGTTATGGGTTGGCCCGTCCGCAGCCGTGGCAGCACGTCAAGCATTTTGGATTTACTCCGCTGTATTCGAGTGTGGGCGTATTGGGTTCTATGGGGCCGTTCTTTGCTGAGGCGCAAGTGAATGAAGAGTTACTGCCCGAACAATATCCCTTTACGATGGCACATGAGTTTGCCCATTTGTTGGGAATAGGCAGTGAGGCAGAGGCGAATTATTTTGCTTTCCTGGTCTGTGTACAGTCTGGTTCTGAAGCAATGAAATATAGCGGATACTTTAGTCTGCTGCCTTATGTGGCGGTCAGTGCCAAAAAGTTATTGTCTGATGACAGGTTTCGGGAGTGGGGAAAAAGTGTCCGTCCTGAAATATGGCATAATTACGAGATGAAACAGAAATATTGGAGCGGGAAGTACAGTCCTTTGCTCGGCGGGATACAGGATTTTGCTTATAATCTTTTTCTGAAAGGGAACCGTGTTTCGGGAGGAAAGAAAAATTATGGTCAGGTGGTAGAGCTTCTCATTGCCGCTTCATATAATCGGGAGAAGGGAGAGTTCGCGGACTGGGGGCGTGAAGTATCCGTTGCTCTTCCGTAACAGCCGCCCTCCTTCTTCCGACCGTCGATGAGGCGTTCGCCGGGACTTTATTTATTGGTTTTGATTCCCGAAAAGTAAATTTTTCAGTTCTTTTCAATAACATTTCTTGCTTATATGGTTGTTTTTTTCTACCTTTATACCATCTTAATAGGGTGGAAATTTAAGATTATAAACAAGGTACATCTGTGATACGCTGCTGTTTAGCTGTAAAGGCAGTAATTTATGCAATAAAAATTTTTTGTTAATGAGAGAAACTGATTAAGCCGTCTCGGATAGCGTTCCGGGGCGGCTGAATTGTAAAATGACCGTTTTTTATTCTTTAATGACCGGATATTAGGCTCTCGTTCTCCATAAAACTCATTATATTTGTATCCGTAAACGAAAAAAACATATATACTATGAATAGCATGAATAAGATTCTTTCGGCTGTTATCCTTTGGGGATTAATTTTACTGTGCAGTTGTAGCACACAGCCGTCTCCCATCCGTTCAGGTGAATTGTGGCCAGACAATAACGGAGAACATATCAACGCTCATGGCGGTGGAGTGATGTATCACGACGGTACTTACTATTGGTTTGGCGAAAATAAATGTGACACCACCAGCAGTGCCATGGTGGGAGTGATGTGTTACTCATCCCAGAATCTTACCGATTGGAAAAATGAAGGTGTAGCACTTGCCGTAGAAGACAATGACAGCAGCGACATTGCACGCGGCTGTATCCTTGAGCGGCCTAAAGTAGTATATAATGCAAAGACCGGGAAGTTTGTGATGTGGTTTCATCTTGAGCTGAAAGGCAAGGGTTATGAAGCAGCTCGTTCGGGTGTGGCGGTGAGCGACACTCCCACAGGCCCTTATCACTTTATCCGTTCCGGCCGTGTCAATGCCGGAAAACTTCCTTTCGATATGGACGAACAGGCACAGGCGACAATGGATACACTGAATGAATTGCACTATGCCAAGTGGTGGACTCCGCAGTGGGTGGATGCTGTCGGCAAGGGACTTATCTTGAAACGCGACCTCGAAGGCGGACAGATGGCAAGAGACATGACAGTGTATGTGGATGATGACGGTAAGGCTTATCATATTTTTGCTTCAGAAGAGAATCTTACCCTGCACATTGCCGAACTGAGTGACGACTATCTTTCACACACCGGGAAATATGCGCGTGTGGCACCTGCCGGACAGAACGAGGCTCCTGCCATTTTTAAGAAGGAGGGCATGTATTGGATGATAACTTCCGGTTGCACCGGCTGGGCTCCCAATGAAGCCCGGATGTTCTCCGCCCCATCCATTTGGGGACCGTGGACACAGCACCCTAATCCTTGTGTGGGGCCGAACCGGGAAATTACTTTTGGCGGTCAAAGCACTTATATTCTGAAAGTGGAGGGACGCAAGGATTGTTTTATCTTTATGGGAGACATTTGGCGTCCCGAACATCCGAGTGATGCCCGATATATTTGGTTGCCTATTCAGTTTAAAGATGGTGTACCGGTGGTGGAATGGAAGGACAGTTGGACATTGGATTGAAAGGGTTTTCTATTTGACCGAGCCTGGTCTTTTGTCATGATGAGAGTGGAAAAACATTAAAAAGAATAACTATTATATGAAGAAATTACTGACATTGCTATTGGCGGTGCTCCTGTTGGCAGGATGTAGCGGCAATAAGCCCGGTACATTTGAAGCCGGAAAGAATACCTTCCTGTTGAACGGAAAACCTTTTATTGTTAAGGCTGCCGAGGTGCATTACCCGCGCATTCCGCGTGAATATTGGGAGCACCGCATTGAAATGTGTAAGGCATTGGGCATGAATACTCTTTGTCTTTATGTCTTTTGGAATCTGCATGAAGAAACACCCGGGAATTATGATTTTACGGGTAATAAAGACCTTGCCGCTTTTTGTAAACTGGCGCAGAAGCATGGAATGTATGTAATCGTTCGTCCCGGACCGTATGTGTGTGCCGAATGGGAAATGGGCGGTCTTCCCTGGTGGTTGTTGAAGAACGATAGTATTAAGTTGCGCACCCTTGACCCGTACTACATGGAACGTGTCGGTATGTTTATGCACGAAGTGGGCAAGCAGTTGGAGGATTTGCAAATCACTCGGGGCGGAAACATTATCATGGTGCAGGTGGAAAATGAATACGGTTCTTATGCAACAGACAAACCTTATGTATCTGCTATCCGCGATACAGTCCGTGCGGCAGGATTTACCGAAGTACCTCTTTTCCAGTGTGACTGGAGTTCCAATTTCCTCAATAATGGTCTTGACGACCTGATTTGGACAGTCAACTTCGGAACCGGAGCCAATATTGACAAACAATTTGCTAAGTTGCGTGAAGTTCGTCCCGAAGCTCCGCTAATGTGCAGTGAGTTTTGGAGTGGATGGTTTGATCATTGGGGACGCAAACACGAGACTCGTCCCGGAGAAGTGATGGTGGAAGGTTTGAAAGAAATGCTCGACAAGGGTATCTCGTTCAGTCTGTATATGACTCATGGCGGTACTACTTTCGGCTGGTGGGGCGGTGCCAATAATCCGGCATACTCAGCCATGTGTAGCAGTTATGATTATGATGCTCCCATCAGTGAGGCCGGTTGGACTACCGACAAATACTTTGCTCTTCGCGATATGTTGAAGAACTATTTGCAAGAGGATGAAAAACTGCCCGAAGTGCCCCAAGCACTTCCTGTTATGGAGGTACCTGTCATCAAGTTTACACAGATTGCTCCGTTAATCAATAATCTCCCGACACCGAAACAGACCGAAGATATCAAGCCGATGGAGAAATTCGATCAGGGCTGGGGAACCATCCTTTATCGCACTAACCTGCCGGAGGAAGTAAAAGCGGGTACAGTATTGAGAATTACGGAACAGCATGACTGGACACAAGTCTTTGCCGATGGTAAACTGCTGGCACGCCTCGACCGCCGTGTCGGTGAACAGGAAGTCGTTCTGCCCGACCTGAAAGCTGGTACACAGCTTGACCTGCTGGTAGAAGCGATGGGACGTGTGAACTTCGACAAGTCTATTCATGACCGCAAAGGTATTACCGAAAAGGTGGAACTCGTCAAAGGCAAGGATACGGAGGTGCTGAAGAACTGGACAGTCTATAACTTCCCGGTGAACTATGATTTTGTGGCAGCCAAGAATTATCAGGATATGAACTCTTCTGCTTTCTGCGGTATCGAGAAAAACGACGAGTCTGTACCTGCCTATTACCGTGCCACTTTTACTTTGGATAAAGTGGCAGATACTTTCTTCAATATGGAATCGTGGGGAAAAGGTATGGTATGGGTGAACGGTCATGCGATGGGACGTTTTTGGGAAATCGGTCCTCAACAGACACTCTATATGCCGGGATGCTGGCTCAAGAAGGGAGTGAATGAGATTATTGTCCTTGACCTGAAAGGTCCGCGTGAAACAACTGTCAGCGGTCTGGATAAACCGATTTTGGATATGCTTCGGGTAGATGTTCCCGAGACTCATCGGAAAGAGGGACAAAACCTGAAGCTGATGAATGAGACACCTGCAGCTGCCGGCAGTTTTAATAAAGGCAACGGTTGGCAGGAAGTAAAAGTACCTGCTGTCAAAGGACGTTATTTCTGTTTGGAAGGTTTGTCTTCTTTCGATGGGACAAATGTGGCGGCAGTGGCTGAGTTTGATGTCTTGGATGAAAAAGGACAGAAGATTCCGCGCGAAAATTGGAAGATTGTGTATGCCGACAGCGAGGAAACCCGCAGCGGTAACCGTACAGCCGATAAGATTTATGATTTGCAGGAAAGCACTTTCTGGCAGACGGTAGATAATGTGGCCTATCCCCATCAGGTGGTTATTGATTTGGGAAAGGAATACAATGTCACCGGTTTCCGTATCCTGCCACGTGCAGAACAGGGAGCGCCGGGCATGATTAAAGACTATAAGGTATATGTGAAAACAGGAAACTTCAGTTATTAAATTAGCTCCTGTATTTGGAATGCGTGCCAAAAGTACAAGCCACTAAGAATGTATAATCAGAAATATGAAAATCCTACATACCGCAGACTGGCATTTGGGTCAGACTTTTTATGAATACAGCCGCCATGATGAGCATGTCCGTTTCCTTGACTGGTTGTGCAGGCTAATCAAAGAACGTAAGATTGACGTTCTTCTCGTTGCCGGAGATGTATTTGATGGGCCGAATCCTTCGGCCGAATCTCAACGGCTGTATTACTCCTTTCTCCGCCGGGTGACAACCGAGTGTCCTATGCTGCAAATCATTATTACGGCCGGTAATCATGATTCGGCAGCACGGTTGGAAGCGCCGAACCCATTGCTGGAGGAGATGAACATCACTGTGAGGGGAGTGGTGAAGCGGGATGCGGACGGTGACATAGACTTGGCACACCTCATTGTACCGATTTACAAACCCGGTGCCGGACGTTCGCAAGAGGATATGAATATAAACGATATAGCTGCATTCTGCCTTGCCGTTCCTTTTCTGCGGCAAGGAGATTATCCGCCTGCCGAAAATTATGCGCAAGGCGTTCAGAGCCTCTACCGACAACTGTTTGCCGAATTGAAAGATGAAGGAAAACCTGTTATTGCCATGGGGCATCTGCAGGCGACAGGCTCGGAGATATCCGGTGAAGACCGTTCCGAACGTACCGTTATCGGGGGTGTGGAAGGCATCTCGCCGGAGGCTTTTGATACGCAGATTATTTATACGGCGTTGGGACACCTTCACCGTCCGCAGCGAGTTTCCGGAAGAGAGAATGTACGTTATTCGGGAGCTCCCATTCCCATGTCGTTCTCTGAAAAAGGCAACAGAAGCGGTGTGGTGATGGTGGACTATGAAGAAGATAAAACGAAGATTCTTCAGATTGACGTGCCGCCCTATGCCCGCCTGCTGAGTATTCCTGACCGGCCTGCGGTGTTGGAGGAAGTTTTGGAAGCCATTCATGGACTGCCCGATGGAGAGATAAGTGCGCGTTCGCCCTATCTGGAAGTGAAAATACAGATGACAGAACCCGATACTTCTTATAAATATAAAATAGAATCGGCTCTGCAAGGCAAATCGGTGAGGTTGGCGCGTGTGGTGGCGGTGATGCCTGTCCAAAAGGAGAGTGGCCTCCGGGCTGTGAGCTATGAAGAGTTACGGGGGATTCGTCCGTTGGATGTGGCGCTCGATTATTATAAAAGGAGATACGAAGGACAGAAGATGCCTGCTGCTATGAAAGAGTTATTGCAGGAAGTCATCAGCGAGGCCGGTAAAGAGTAATTAAGACAACCGTTCATTATGAAGATATTAACTATTCGTGGAAAGAATCTTGCTTCTTTGGCAGGAGAATTTGAGGTGGATTTTACAGTCGAACCATTGAAAAATGCCGGCATCTTTGCCATTACCGGTAGCACCGGTTCCGGTAAGTCTACTTTGCTGGATGCTTTGTGTCTTGCACTGTTCGATTCCACTCCGCGTATGACCAAAGCAAGAGAAGCGAAAGTGGAGCTGGCCGATGTTCGTAATAAGACGATTGCTCAAAGTGACAGCCGTTCCGTCTTGCGTCGCGGAACAGCCGAAGGTTATGCCGAAGTGGACTTCATCGCTTTGACAGGAGAAACCTACCGCTCCACCTGGACAGTCTGTCGTGCCGGAGGTAAGCCTTCGGGTGTGTTGCGCAGTGTCGGTTTGCGCCTGATGAATCTTTCCAAGAACACTGAAGAGCAGGGCACGAGGAAGGAACTACTTGCTAAAGTATCCCAACTCATCGGCCTGTCTTTCGAGCAATTCAATCGGTCGGTCTTATTGGCGCAGGGCGATTTTGCCGTTTTTCTGAAAGCTAAACAGGCAGAGAAGGCTGAAATATTGGAAAAGTTGACAGGAACGGAGATTTACTCTCGTGTTTCTTCTTCCATCTATGCCAAGACCAAGAATGCGGATATGGAATTCAGACTTTTACAGGAGCGTATGAAAGGAGTTGAACTTCTGGCTGATGATGTATTGGCTGCATTGGACGAGGAAAAACTTCTGCTCTCCGGCTCTCTTGCCGCTTCGAAGAGGGAAGAGGATACATTTTCTGCCTGTCTGAAGTGGATGGAGGAGAAGCGTTCGCTTATTCGTAACAAAGAGAAAGCGGAGAATGAATGGAAAGGTATTCAGACTGAAATGGAAGTGTCGGCTGCACGTTATGCTTTATTGGCACGTGTGGAACAGGCGCAGGAAATCCGTGATGTGTTTATGCAGTCAGTCGCTACCTCGGTACAACTGGCGGCGAACAGGAAAACGCTGGAAGAACGTCGGGAACAAGTGCGGCAAACCACTGTGCTCTTTTCTAAAACGCAACAGGAATTGGATACGGCAAAGAAGGCGCAAACAGCTTGGCAGGAATATCTTGTCGGACTGACTCCCCAATTGAACAAAGCTAAGGAACTGGATGTACAGATAACCGAGAAGCAAAAGCAATGGTTGGACGCACAGGCGGAAGAAAAGAAGGAACTCGGCCGGAAAGAGAAACTGGAAAGAGAACTGGCCGGACTGCACCAACAAATAAAGAAGCTTCAGGTGACTTGGAAGGAGATAGAGGATTGGTTTGGGCATTATATGGTTTATGCAGATTTGATACCGGCTGTTCCATTGGTGCTTAATCTTCTTACAGACCGGGAGACGGCTGAGACTCAGTTGTCATCGAATCAAAAAACACTGAAGGAGATTGCCGGCTTACAGGAAATAGAGCAGAAAAGGCTGAAAGTCATGCAAGAGGAGGCCGAACGCCTGAACCGGCTGCTGCCTGCCGAGGTAGTGTTGTTGCGCTCGCAGCTGCAGGAAGGAGAACCCTGTCCGGTGTGTGGCAGCGTGCATCATCCGGCTGCTACTCTCACCGAAGTGCAATCCTTGCAGGAGGCGGAGCTGAATCGGGCAAAAGAGAAGGTGGCACAGGAGGTGGAACGTCTTGCCGCTTCTCTCGCCGACAGGACAATGGAAATCAATACGCTTGATACCATTGTCAAGAATTACGCCCACCGCTCTGAAGAATGTCTGTCTAAGGTGAAAGAGTATGTTTCTATTCTTCCGGGTTGGAAGGATTTACTGGATAAAGGACAGTTGAAGGGCGTGTTACGGAACTTTGACAAGCAATGGAAAGAGCGTTTGCAACAACAGGCTGACACGAAGGAGGCATTGTCACGGCAACAGGCCGAACTGGATGCCAAGCAGCATGAACAGGAGACGTATGCTGTGCAGATAAAGGATAAACAGTCAAAGACTATTGCTTTGGAGACCGACTTGACGGCTCTTCGTTCGCAGCGTGCACTGCTGTTGGAAGGACGTCCCACTCACGAGGTGGAGAATCAGAACAGGATGAGGCAGGAAGAGTTACAGCGGCACTGGGATATAGCCATGAAGCAATATCAGGATTTATCAGGTGCATTGGAATCTTATAAAGGGCAGTCTGTCCAACTGGAAAAAGAGGTGGAACGTCTGGAGGTGTTGTCGCAAGAAGAGAACCGTCGCATTGCCGAATGGCTGTCCGGCCGGGAGGAGATTACGACTCGTGCCGAGTTGGAAGAACTGTTATCGAAAGATGTCGCTTGGGTTAACCGGGAGAAGAAAGAACTGGGTGCCTTGAAAGAGCGGCTCACTACTGCGCAGGCTGTGTTGGCGGAGCGTTGCCAATTGTTGGCCAAACATGAAGAGGATTCGCATAAGCCATCGGAAGGGGAAACAGAAGAGTCCTTGTCGCTCAAACTGTCGGCTTGTAAGTCAGTCCAAGAGCAGCAAGCTACCCGCCTGACTCAAATTGGCCTGATGCTGGAGGGGCAGGAAAAGAACAGGCAGGCATTGGCAGGCATTCGGAAGGAGTTGGACGAAAAGCAGTCGGATTATGAGAACTGGTCAAAACTGAATGAGCTCTTCGGGTCGCAGAGTGGGGTGAAGTTTAAAGAAATAGCTCAGGGATATACATTAGACGTGCTTTTGCTTTATGCCAATAAGCATTTGCAGAATCTTGCCCCGCGTTATGAGTTACAACGTATCTCGGACACGCTTGCCTTGCAAATTGTCGACCTCGACATGATGGGAGAGGTGCGCACTGTTCATTCCCTTTCGGGCGGTGAGTCTTTTTTGGTGTCGCTGGCATTGGCGCTCGGCCTGTCTTCGTTCTCTTCCAACCGGATGAATGTGGAGTCATTGTTTATAGATGAAGGCTTCGGTTCACTTGACCCTGAGACATTCCGTATAGCCATGGACGCGCTTGAACGACTGCAGATGCAGGGGCGTAAGATTGGCGTGATTTCACACGTGGCGGAAATGACGGAACGGATATCCGCACAGATACAGATAGTGAAAACCGGCAATGGACGGAGCAGGGTGCAAGTAGCCGGATGACCGGCTACTTACGTGACTTGTCCATTATACGGATAGGAGGCGCCAATGGCTTGAAATTCTTTGGCCTGATTAAACTCCGTGCAAATGGCGGTGGTGTTTTCTGCACATCTTTATCAAAGAACTTTTGATAAGTCAGTTGTCCCTCTCCGGTGGCCTGAAGTATCCTTTCTACTATCAGATACCGGCTTTGTGTGTTGAAGTACGGTCTGTTATCATCCATGCAACTGATGTCTTCCGAGCGTGTGATGCCTTGGGGATAGTAATATCCTCCTTCGAAAATGCCGACTTGTGGATACTCCGGCTTGCCGATAAACCTGCTCCAAGGCACTTCCTCTTTCGTGTCATAAGGCGAGACATTTAAAAAGTAATTATACTCCTGCCAAGCCAGCAAATCGCCCTTCTCTTCATCCGGAATGGTAGTATCATAAGCTATGTATTCATCAGCAAGTCTTCCAAAGCCGTGGCCACCGAATTCATGGCGGACTATGTTGGGAAATTCTATTGTATAATAAGAATCTTCCGGATGGGAGACCGGTATCATTGCAATACTTTTCCCATTGCTTATCGTATAGCAAGTGCCTGCATAAGTGTTTTCATTGATAATCACACAGACTGATGTGTTTGTTAAGTCTGTCTCTGTAATGTCAGGAGGAAGAAGGGCATAAGAGAGCACCTTGTCATAATCGCATTTTACACCAGTCCCACCGGTGAGTGTACTAGAGAATACAGTGTTTCGCCGGATATTATCAACTTCACTGCTCATTCCGGTTTCTTCTGAAAAAGCTGCTATCTTATAGACTGAAAAATATTCTCTGTATGTTTTATAAGGCTCAACAGCGAATAAAGCTTCAATGGCTTCGTCAGCGTTTTGATCGAATAGTCCTCCATGATTAAAATGGCACGGAAGATAACCGTCTCCGGTGATTATCAGTTTTATCGGATGGGCTTTTTTGCTGGTCTGATATACGGTATAACCTCCGTTTCCATAGTTCTTGGTCTCAACGGTAATCGGAATGGATACTTGTTGTCCCGAATACTTAATGGATAGTGTGAAAGATGAATTGTTACGTTTGTTATTGTCGTTCACTATAACTTGAATGCTTCCGTTTCCTTTTCCCGACAGAGGTGAAATGCTTATCCATTCAGCCCAGCTCTTCTCTGTGATTTCCCAGCTTGCATCTGAAGTGATGGTCAGTTCGTGGCTGGTATCATCAGGTTTGAACAGCAGTGATTGGGGCGCGACTGTAAGTGTCAGAGGAGATTCTTCCTTACTGCATGACAAAACTGTCAATCCAATAATGAGGAGGAAGGTTAATCTTGAGATTTTGCTTATCATACTTGTATCTCTTGTTTTTATTGGTCATGTGACATTGTCTGTTGCCTATTTCAGTTCGGGTAGCTTCTCTTTTCCGTAGAATCCCGGCATCGGTTCATAAATAGGGTTATGCGGAATGGAAATGTTGAGCAGTTTTCCCTCCTTCGCCAGTCGGGTAATATAACGTCCGGCCGTGGCGCGGGTCAGCGTGAACAGCTGTTCGAACTCTCTGCGAGTCAGTACGCTGTGCGTCTGGAAATATTCCGTCAGCCCTTTGTCTATCTTCTCGTCCGTCACCGGGATGGAATGAGGCTTGTACTTTGAGCGTTCCGTCTTCACGTTCACCAACTGTTTCTTCAGTTCCTTGTCCGCACGGAATGTCACCGACTTGATTTTCACGTCGTAGGCTCGCGTAGATTGGGGATTTTGTGTCTCAGAACAGCTCAGGGATACATGGAAATAGCCTATCCCCTCCATGTGCACCCGCGCGCCGTCCTTCAGGTGATCGGCCAATTTCTCGCTGAGCGAGATGATGGTTGCCTTGATGTCTGCCACGGTGAGTGTAGAGCCATGGTGTATCTCCCGTGCCAGATAGTCGGTGCTGATTAGTTCTCTGTTCACCACACGGGCATGATACTGCTTCTTGTGCGTACCTATCGTGTTGGGTGACTCGTAAAATTCAAACTTGATGGCCATTCGTGCTTTTTGTTTTACCCGGTTATATCATTTGTTATTATGCGGAAGAGTTTCTGTTCTCTTCCTTTCAGGAAGAACGTCTCACTACGGTGAGGAAGATGCATTACTCAGGTAATCATTTTGTATTACCACAGTGATGAAGTTTTATTATTTAAGTGAAACGATTCTCTCGACCGTACAAATATACATAATCTTTCTAATACAAGTGACTGTTTTACCGGATTTTTTAATTAATCGCTTTTTGTTCCAACCTGTCCTGAAGATAGAATTGGGTAGGGAGGTATGGAATAATGTATTGGATACCTTGATTGCCCTATATCTGTTGTGGGGCGTTTATCGTGAACGCAAGAGACATGAAAATGTAAATTCACAGGGTGGATAAGGGATTGTGACCAATCGGAAGAAAAGAATGCGGTGTGTCCGAAATGCGGAATCTGAAATATCACCTTACGATACTGGCGGATTGGTGCGAGTCCTTTAGTTATATGCTCAGAGAGGAACTTCCCTTCCTTATATAATCGAATGATAATCTTTTGATAGAATGTCCGAACATCCTTCTGCAATGCTGTGAATCATATCCATCCCTTTTTCCCGGGAAATACGTATGCTTTCTCCAACGGTAATCATATCTTCCACAGTTGGTCTGCCATTATTATTGGCGGAAGTGGCATGTTCGCCGTTATATCCATTACTGCACAAGGTCAAGTCGTAAGCCGGGGCTAACGACCAGATACCTTCCCGGCAAATAAAGCTGAAGTTCTTGGCATGGTCATCTTTATTGTCGGTCAGTACATTGAATACCATACGCCGGAACATCTCGTCCACTTGTTTGGCGTTCTGCGTAAGATAACCGGTGAGGTGAAGTAGTGTTTTGTAATCCAGTTTAGGCTGCGCGATGGACTCGTTCAATAGAGCACCTGCGGTAGCGACATGAAGCCGCTTCCCGTCCTCTATATCAAAACGCTTGGTGGCAAAATACTTTCCGTTTATCAATTTGAAGTCAGGTACATCGATGCCACATCTGCGTGCTGTTTCATTATAGCGATATTCCATCACTCCCATGTCTCCAGGGTCGTAAGTGTGGCGGAATTTAACCAACCATGCACCTTCTGTGTCGTGATACAGGCATTTGGGACGGCAACCACCTGAATTGCCGCTGTTGAAATATAGAATATCTTCATCCTTGTCCGATTTCTCAGAGAGTATATCCAGAGCCATTTGCTGGAGTTCATCCCATTCGGGAAGTGCTTTTTCTTCGCCGAGATATGTTTCCGGAATATAACATAGTGCTCCCATTCCCGAGGTCCCGACAATGCTCAATCGTTGTAATGGCGTTAACAGGCTGTCGTTTATGCCTTGCTTTTTTAGCATACGATTGAGTAAATAACGTCCATAACCATCGGGCAGGCTGTCTTCAAAAATACCGAAGTTCCCCCAAAACGGTTTGGGCTTGGCGATAAACAGATTCGGTTTTAATGGTAAATCGAGCGGTGAGATGGAAAAGCCGTTTGCCAGCCAGTTTTTATCATATTGAAAAGCGCACAGACGATTGTCAGGGGTCATGCTGAGAGTCCCGACAATCCGGTCATGATAGGTTACTGCTAATTTATTTACTGATTTCATTGCGTCCCTTTTTTCTGTTTTTGTTCTTGTTGATTGTTTCCAGTTCTTCCATCGTGTTATAAATGGGTTCGGAAAGTAGCTCTTTAATGGACTTGGAGTAGCCTAATGCTTTTGCCAATGCCACGTAAGAAGATAAAGAGATGGTATGCTTTTGTTCAAATTTGGCGATGGTAGGGGTGGGAACTCCACTAAGTTCGGTGAGGGCCTCGCGGGAAAGTCCTTTCTCCAATCTCCGTTTCTGCAAGTTATCAGCAAGGATTGCTAATAATTCGTCCGGCGTATCCATGTCGAAATTATAAAGTAATGGCATACTATTGTATCTGAAAAAGTAAATAAGCTATGATATCGAATATTATTGTATCTGATACAAAGGTAGCAATTAGCGGAGAACATTTCGAGAATTTTAGAATATTTTGCAGAATAAGTTCCGCATAGCAGGCATTGCTTTTACTTTGTACGTCCCGAAAGTTCCAATGCCAGTTGCTTGTTAGTCATAAACTCCATTTAATGAAACACCGGTGCGGAAGCTATCCTCTTCCGTCGGCTCCCCACATCATTTTGTTGCGTAAGGTATTAAAGAAGATATGATTCTGCCGTTTCACCACCTTTATTTGATAGTCGGCCTTTCGGATAGTCAGCCGGCTTCCTTCCCGGCAAGTCTCGCTGCGTCCGTCGATGGCAATCAGGAAGTTGTGGCTGCGGCTTTCCACATCCAGCGTTATTTCCCAGTCGTCGTTTATTACGATGGGGCGTACGTTCAGACTGTGGGGCGCAACCGGAGTAATGGCGATTGTATTGCTATGCGGGACAATGACCGGCCCGCCGATGCTTAGTGAATATGCTGTCGAACCGGTAGGGGTGGCAATGACAAGACCATCCGCCTGATAAGTGGTAAGATAGGCACCGTTGATAGCCGTATGAATGGAAATCATGGATGAGCTGTCGCGTTTCAATACAGCTATTTCATTCAGTCCGAAAGGATAGCCTTTCAATTCCTGTTCTTTACAATAGACTTGTAAGACACTACGGTCTTCTATTCTGTAATTGTTGCTGTAAATATCGTCAAAAGTGTCTTCCATTTCTTCCGGTGAGACATCTGCTAAAAAGCCCAGCCGTCCGGTATTGATACCTAATATGGGAATGTTGCGCGCTCCCACCCGGCTGGCCGCTTTCAGAAAAGTACCGTCGCCACCGATACTTAGCACCATGTCGGCTTCAAAATCGTTTTCGTCGAAGATACCGGCTTGACGGATATGCAATTTCAAGTCATTCGTCAGAAATTGATAGAACTCCCGACAAATATAGACTTCGGCGTGGTGTCTGTTCAGAATAGAAAGCAAACGCTCTACATGCGTGGATTTCTTAGCCTGATAGGTGTTTCCAAAAATGGCGAATTTCATGGGACGCATATTCATTAGTTAATTTTATAAATCTTTTGTTTGTCAAAATGGACTAGGTTTAGATAAAACCTGCTAACTTTGCACATCAGAACTGCAAAGATAATAATATATTGCTAAGATGACAAAGTTAAGTGTAAATATAAACAAGGTAGCTACCTTGCGTAATGCCCGTGGGGGAAATAACCCTGACGTGGTAAAAGTTGCTTTAGATTGTGAGGCGTTTGGTGCTGAAGGTATTACCGTTCATCCTCGTCCCGATGAACGCCATATCCGTCGTAGCGATGTGTATGCACTGCGTCCTTTACTTACCACCGAGTTTAATATAGAAGGCTATCCCAGTCCCGAGTTTATTGATTTGGTGCTGAAGGTAAAGCCGCATCAGGTAACTCTTGTTCCGGATGCCCCCGACCAGATTACTTCCAATGCGGGATGGGACACCAAAACGAATCTTTCTTTTTTGGCGGAACTGATGGATACCTTTGGCCACGCAGGAATCCGTACTTCTATTTTTGTGAATACGAATCGTGAAATGATAGAATATGCAGCTAAGGCCGGGGCCGACCGTGTAGAGCTTTATACCGAACCTTATGCCACTCTTTATCCTCAGAATCCCGAAGCGGCTGTCGCTCCTTTTGTGGAGGCTGCCAAAGTAACCCGCAGTTTGGGCATGGGCTTGAATGCCGGACATGACTTGAGCTTGGTAAACTTGAAGTATATGCATGACAATATTCCTTGGTTGGACGAAGTTTCCATCGGTCATGCTTTGATAAGTGATGCTCTTTATCTGGGGCTAAAACAAACAATTGAAGAATACAAAAATTGTCTCCGTTAATGATGAACTTGACTTTACTGGCTGCACAAACAGCCATTGGGGATACCCTGGCAGGGGGTAATCCTGTTTTGACACCCGTTTCGGGAGAGGCGCAGATGAACCTTTGGGACATGGCGCTGAAAGGCGGATGGATTATGGCTGTTTTGGCTGTGCTGTCTGTGGTGTGTTTCTACATTTTCTTTGAACGTCTGGCAGTTATCCGTAAAGCCGGCAAAGATGACCCTATGTTTATGGAGCGTATCCGTGACTATATCCGCACCGGCGAAATAAAGTCGGCCATTAACTATTGCCGCATTACCAATACGCCTTCGGCGCGTATGATTGAAAAGGGAATTACCCGTATGGGGCGTCCTGTAGCCGACGTGCAGGCTGCTATTGAGAATACAGGTAATATTGAAGTTGCCAAACTGGAAAACGGATTGCCTATTGTTGCAACCATTTCCGGTGGCGCACCTATGATTGGTTTCTTGGGGACTGTTACCGGTATGGTGCAGGCTTTCTGGGAAATGGCAAATGCAGGAAATAATATCGATATCACGTTGCTTTCGGGAGGTATTTATGAGGCTATGATTACTACAGTGGGTGGTTTGATAGTGGGTATTGCAGCTATGTTTGCCTATAACTATCTGGTGACCCGTGTAGATAAGGTGGTGAGCCAGATGGAAGCACGCACTATGGCATTTATGGATTTGCTGAACGAACCTGTTCAAAAGTAAAAGCGTATGGCACTGAAAAGAAGACATAAAATATCACCCAACTTTAGTATGGCGTCTATGACGGACATCATATTTCTGTTGCTGATATTTTTTATGATTACCTCCACCATGGTGTCGCCTAATGCCATCAAGGTGTTGCTTCCGCAAGGTAAGCAGCAAACCTCGGCAAAGCCGCTCACGCGGGTAATCATTGATAAGAACCTGAATTTCTATACTGCTTTCGGCAATCAGGATGAAATGCCGATTGAACTGGAGGAATTGCCGGCTTTTTTGCAAGAGTGCGCTCAGAAAGAGCCCGATATGTATGTGGCGCTCTATGCTGACGAGGCAGTACCTTATCGTGAAATAGTGAGGGTACTGAATATTGCTAATGAAAATCACTTCAAAATGGTGCTGGCTACACGCCCGCCTGAGAAGAAACGATAAGCTGATTCTTGACTGTTGTTACACTGAACGAAGTGAAGAATCTGAAACCATTAGATTATAAGCATGAAGAAAAATAAGATAACAGGACTGGTCGGTACGGCTGTACTGCATATCCTTCTCCTTATCCTGCTGCTGGTGATTGCTATTCGCCGCCCTCAGGTGCAGGAAGAGGGGGGTGTCCCTGTTATGCTGGGAAATACGGAACTCTCTCAAGGGAATGCCGACCCTTATACGCTGACGGATGTCGATATAATGAATGAACCCGAAGCACCGGCCCCCGATGTGCCGGAGCCGGAGGTGGTTCCTCCTGTCGAAATAAAAGAGGAAATTATTACTCAAACGGAAGAGGAAACAGTGGCGGTCCCCAAAAAGGAACCTAAAAAAGAGACTCCTAAAAAAGAAAAGCCCAAGAAGGAAACTCCTAAAAAGGATGTACCCAAGAAAGATACGGTAAAGCCAAAGGAAAAGACTGAAGCCGAGAAGCGTGCTGAAGCCGAAAAAGCTGCTGCGGAAAAGAAAGCGGCAGCCGAAAAAGCAGCGGCGGAAGCAGCGGCAAAGAAGATAGCCGGTGCATTTGGCAAAGGTACTCAGATGGGGAACAAAGGGACCGGCACGACAGGAAGTGGACTTGAAGGCAGCCCGACAGGTAATGCTGCTGAAGGAAAATCGACAGGTACAGGCGGTTACGGAACATTTGACCTTAATGGACGTTCTTTGGGTAGCGGCGGTTTGCCGATGCCTGTTTATAATGTTCAGGATGAGGGCCGTGTGGTGGTGACCATCACCGTGAACCCGGCAGGACAGGTGATAAGTACAAGTATCAACAAACGTACCAATACGGTAAATGCTGCGTTGCGGAAAGCTGCGGAAGAGGCGGCGCGTAAAGCTCGCTTTAACCAGGTGGACGGAGTAAATAACCAGACAGGTACTATTACATATTACTTTAAACTGAAGTAGCTTATGAAAACAATTTATGTATTTTTGGCAGAAGGCTTCGAGGAAGTGGAAGCGCTGACCCCGGTGGATGTGTTGAGACGTGCAGGTTTGCCTGTGAAGACGGTCTCTGTAACCGGTGTGCTGACCGTAAATGGTGCACACGGAGTTCCGGTTATAGCCGATATGGTGTTTGAAGAAGTGAAAGAAGCGGATGTGGAAATGATTGTATTGCCCGGCGGTCTGCCCGGAGCGACAAATCTGGATGCACACCAAGGATTGAGTGATTTGATTATGGCCTTTGCAGAAGCCGGTAAACCGTTGTCTGCCATTTGTGCCGCTCCGTTGGTATATGGAAAGCGTGGTTTGTTGAAAGGAAAGAAGGCAACTTGCTATCCGGGTTTTGATAAATATCTGGACGGTGCTGACTATACAGCCGCTCTGGTACAGAATGACGGCAACTTTATTACAGGAAAGGGCCCCGGCGCTGCAATGGACTTTTCATTTGCAATCGCAGAAAAGTATGTCGGTGCAGCTAAGGTGAAGGAACTGAAACAGGCTATGATGATTGCTGAATAACAATAGATGACTGTTTTATGAATATCAAAGGAAGATGTGTCGAAAGTGGATTATCAGGCTTTTAGGCGCATCTTCGGTTATTATAATATAAAACCAACATGAAGAAACACATCATCATAGTGGCCGGCGGCAAAGGCTTGCGCATGGGAGGGGATATTCCTAAACAGTTTCTTCCAATAGGGGGGAAACCTGTGTTGATGCGTACTATTGAGACTTTTTATACTTACGATTCCTCTATACATATTATATTGGTTCTTCCCTTGGCACAACAGGCCTACTGGAAGGAACTTTGTGCAACATATCATTTTGTGTTGCCTCATGATATTGCCGATGGAGGAGAAACCCGCTTTCATTCCGTAAAGAATGGTTTGTCACTCGTAGAAGGGGAAGGCTTGGTAGGCGTTCACGATGGTGTCCGTCCTTTTGTGTCCCAACAGGTGATTGCCGGGTGCTATAATACAGCGCAAAAGAAAAAAGCTGTTATTCCTGTAATTGATGTGGTGGAGACTGTGCGGCATCTTACGGAAAAGGGGAGCGAGACCGTCCCACGCAATCAATATAAATTGGTTCAGACTCCACAGGTATTTGATGTACAATTGTTGAAAGATGCTTATCGGCAAGAATATACCGATGCTTTTACCGATGATGCTTCTGTAGTGGAAGCAATGGGTAAAGAGGTATGGTTGGTAGAAGGAAATAGAGAAAATATAAAGTTAACAACCCCGTTTGATTTAAAGGTAGCAGAGATATTGCTCTGATATGTTTGATATTACCACTCGTGACATAAAGTATTTGCAGGGAGTAGGCCCTCAGCGTGCAACTATCCTGAACAAGGAACTGAATATCTTTTCCTTGCATGACTTGTTGTACTACTTCCCTTATAAATATGTAGACCGCAGTCGTCTTTACTATATCCATGAGATAGACGGAAATATGCCCTATATCCAACTGAAAGGTGAAATCCTCAGTTTTGAGACTTTTGGCGAAGGAAGACAGCGCAGACTTGTCGGCCATTTCTCGGATGGGACAGGGATTATTGACTTGGTTTGGTTTCAGGGAATCAAATATTTGCTGGAACATTATAAAACTCGAACAGAGTATATTATCTTCGGCAAGCCGACTGTATTCAACGGCCGTATCAACGTAGCCCATCCCGATATGGACTTATCGGGCGAACTTACCCTTTCCACGATGGGCTTGCAACCTTATTATAATACTACCGAAAGGATGAAACGCGGTTTCCTCAATTCGCATGGGTTGGAAAAGCTGATGAAAAACGCTCTTGCTTTATTGCAGGAACCCCTTGCGGAGACATTGAGCCCGCAAATCATAGAAGAGCATCACCTGATGTCTTTGGATGATGCGCTGCATAATATTCATTTCCCTCAAAATCCGGAACTGCTTCGTAAGGCTCAATACCGCCTTAAATTTGAAGAACTATTCTATGTGCAACTCAATATTTTGCGTTACAGCAAAGACCGAAAGCGTAAATATCGCGGTCTGTCTTTTGATAAGGTAGGGGAGATATTCAATACCTTCTATTCCCAAAACCTTCCTTTTGAATTGACCGGAGCACAGAAACGGGTAATAAAGGAGATAAGGAAAGATATGGGTAGTGGGCGGCAAATGAACCGCTTGTTGCAGGGTGATGTGGGAAGCGGGAAAACATTGGTTGCCTTGATGTCGATGTTGATAGCACTGGACAATGGTTTTCAGGCTTGTATGATGGCACCGACTGAAATTCTTGCAGCACAGCATTATGAGACAATTCAGAAATTCCTATTCGGCATGAATGTCCGGGTGGAATTGTTGATGGGCTCCGTTAAAGGAAAGAAGCGCGAAAAGATTTTAAAGGATTTGCTTACCGGAGATATTCAGATTTTGATTGGGACACATGCCGTACTCGAAGACACGGTGGGCTTTTCTTCTTTGGGGATGGTGGTGATTGATGAGCAACATCGTTTTGGAGTAGCTCAGCGTGCCAAACTGTGGATGAAAAATACTTGTCCCCCTCATGTGCTTGTCATGACAGCTACTCCTATCCCGCGAACATTGGCTATGACACTTTATGGTGACTTGGATGTATCGGTGATTGACGAGCTTCCTCCCGGACGTAAACCTATTCAAACTGTCCATCAGTTTGACAATCGTCGTGCCAGCCTTTACGCTTCTATCCGTAAGCAGATAGAAGAAGGGCGTCAGGTATACATTGTTTATCCTTTGATAAAGGAAAGTGAAAAGATGGATATTAAAAATTTGGAAGAGGGGTATGAACATATATGTGCAGAGTTTCCCGATTGCCGGGTGAGTAAAGTACATGGCAAAATGAAACCTGCCGAGAAAGATGCCGAGATGCAACGGTTTGTTTGTGGAGAGACGCAGATAATGGTGGCTACTACTGTGATTGAGGTCGGTGTAAACGTTCCTAATGCCTCGGTGATGGTCATAGAAAATGCAGAACGTTTCGGACTCTCTCAGTTGCATCAGCTTCGAGGGCGTGTTGGCCGTGGCGCCGACCAGTCTTATTGTATTTTAGTGACCACTTATAAGCTTACCGAGGAAACCCGAAAACGTTTGGAAATTATGGTGCAGACGAATGATGGTTTTGAGATAGCCGAAGCAGACTTGAAACTTCGTGGTCCCGGTGATTTGGAAGGAACTCAGCAAAGCGGTGTGGCTTTTGACTTGAAGATAGCAGATATAGCTCGCGACGGACAGTTGCTTCAGTATGTACGTGAAATAGCAAGCCGCGTGGTGGATGAAGACCCGGCATGCACCCGGCCCGAGAATGCCGTGTTGTGGCAGCAACTTCAGGCCTTGCGTAAAACTAATATAAATTGGGCGGCAATATCTTAGTTTACCCTGTACTACTGTTAAAATAGAGGATATATGTTGCATAACATAAAAGACCTTTATCTTCCCTGTTTATAATGGTTTTCGTTCGTTCTATAATACTTTTGCATATATTCTACATAAAAAAAGAGTTAAAGACAGACTCGTTGTTTCGAAGAAAAAGTCTATCTTTGGGAGAATTTTTGAATAGAAGTATCTCGATAACCTTAAAAAGAACCAATATTATGATGGAAAAAACGTTAGTCATTTTGAAGCCCTGTACTCTTCAAAGAGCACTGGTCGGTGAGATAACAAGCAGATTTGAACGCAAGGGATTACGTTTGGCCGGAATGAAAATGGTTCAATTGACAGATGAGGTGCTTAGTGAACATTATGCTCATTTAAGTTCAAAGCCGTTCTTTCAGCGCGTAAAGGACTCAATGATGGCTTGTCCCGTTATTGTTTGTTGCTTTGAAGGTGTAGATGCTATTCAAGTGGTGAGAACATTAACCGGTCCTACTAACGGTCGCTTGGCTGCACCCGGAACTATCCGTGGAGATTACAGTATGAGTTTCCAGGAAAACATTGTCCATGCATCCGATTCGCCTGAAGCTGCCGAAGTAGAACTAAAAAGATTTTTTTAACCAGAAGAGATATTCGAGTACGAGCAAGCCGTGTTTGGCTCTCTTTATGCTAATGACGAATATTAAAAGAAAAACAAAAGAAACGGATGATTTTGAAATGTATTAAAGTAGTCGCAGCGGCAGCTTTCGCCTTAGTCAGCCTGAATGTGTCAGGACAGGACTTGTTGGCACGCCAGGCGCCAATCGACAGAAAGTTGAAGGCAGTAGATTCTGTTGCATTGATTCGCCAGATTAAAGCGGAGAAAGCTGCTTATCCTGCATACACTCTTTATCCTAACTGGAGCAATGAACGTGTACACGCTTACGGTAATACCGTTACTATCCCTGATACTTTCCGTATTGATATGACCGGCTTCCACATGCCGACTGAACATACAAAGATTACTTCAAAATTTGGTCCCCGCCGTCGCCGTATGCACAATGGATTGGATATTAAAGTCTACATTGGCGATACGATTCGTGCCGCTTTCAGTGGAAAAGTGCGTATGGTGAAGTACGAACGTCGCGGTTATGGAAAATACGTGGTAATCCGTCATGAGAATGGTTTGGAAACTGTCTATGGGCACTTGTCCAAGCAGATTGTAAATGAAGACCAATATGTAGAAGCGGGCGAGCCCATCGGATTGGGTGGTAACACAGGTCGTTCTACAGGTTCTCATCTTCATTTCGAAACTCGCTTCTTGGGACAAGCCATTAATCCGGCTTATTTGTTTGATTTTGAAAAACAGGATATTGTTGCCGATTCTTATCTGTTCAGAAAAGGCAGTAACAGATATCAGCGTAATAATACCAGCAGTAAGAATGTCAGTCTGATGGCATCTTCGGATGGAACGATTCGTTATCATAAAGTACGCAGTGGCGATACGTTGAGCCGGATTGCACAAAAGACAGGTACATCTATCGATGCGCTGTGTAAATTGAACCACATTACCCGCAGAACGATACTTCGTCCGGGACAAGTGTTAAGATGTTCTTAAGTAATAGTTAATTAAGAAATATAAAATAGGGCGGGAAGGAGTATTCTTTTCCGCCTTTTTGTTTACGCTTAAGCAGAAAAATGTGTAACTTTGTCGCCTATTCATAGAGAATGATGAAAGATACTAAACAACAATTTGAACATGTGATAGCTATTTGCCGTGATTTGTTTGCGAAGAAACTGCATGATTACGGTGCTGCATGGCGTATCATGCGCCCTTCATCTGTTACCGACCAGATTTTTATAAAAGCCAACCGCATTCGAAGCATTGAGACCAAAGGGGTAACGATGGTGGACGAAGGTATCCGTTCGGAGTTTATGGCTATCGTTAATTATGGGATTATCGGTTTAATCCAGTTGGAATTGGGATATGCCGAGACGGATGACATGACAGAAGCGCGTGCTTTGGAATTATACGACCAGTATGCACGACAGGCATTGGAGTTAATGCTTGCCAAGAACCATGACTATGATGAGGCATGGCGTAGCATGCGCATAAGTTCTTATACCGATTTGATTTTGATGAAGATTTACCGCACCAAGCAAATCGAGGGGCATGATGGGGCTACCTTGGTATCCGAGGGAATTGATGCCAATTATATGGATATGATTAATTATTCGGTATTTGGATTGATAAAATTAGAATTTGGAGAGTAAGCGTTTACATAGCATTATTGGACTTTGGACAAATGCATGCCGTTTCTTTTTGGCCATTGTATTTATATTTTCCGGCTTTGTCAAGGCGGTAGATCCTTTAGGTACTCAATATAAAATTCAGGATTATCTGGAGGCTTTCGGTTGGGCTGCATTGGTTCCGGCATTTCTTCCGTTCTTGGCATCGGTATTGCAGGCAATGATTGAGTTCTGTCTGGGTGTATACCTGTTATTTGGCATTCGCAGACGGACAACAACTTTGTTTATGCTGATTATCATGGGAGTGATGACGCCGCTTACTCTGTGGTTGGCAATTGATAATCCGATATCGGATTGCGGCTGTTTCGGCGATGCGGTGGTGTTGACCAATTGGCAAACTTTTTGGAAGAATATTGTCTTGTTGTTGGCTGCGGTGTCGGTGTTCAAATGGCGAACCTGCATTACTCCATTGGTAACTAAACGTTTTGACTGGCTTGTTGCGCTTTATACGTTCCTTTATATATTGGGAATGACTTTATACTGTTATCGTGAATTGCCGGTTTTCGATTTCAGACCTTACCATATCGGTGCTGATATTCGTAAAGGAATGGAAATTCCGGAAGGCGCTCAGCCCACTGTCTATGAAACTCGTTTTATCTTGAAAAAGGATGGTGTGGAGAAAGAGTTTTCACTTGAAAACTATCCTGATAGCACATGGGCATTCGTCGACTCTAAAACAGTTGTTAAGGAGCAGGGTTATGAACCGCCTATTCATGATTTTTCCATGATTAGGCAAGAGGATGGCGAGGATATCACTGAAGAAGTGTTGGACGATAAGGGGTATACTTTTCTGTTGATAGCCCACCAGTTGAATCAAGCTGACGACAGCACTATCGATTTGATAAACGAGCTTTATGATTACAGTGTGGAAAATAATTATAAGTTCTACTGTCTCACTTCGTCTCCCGATAAAGACATTGAAGACTGGCAAGAACGTACCGGAGCGGAGTATCCTTTCTGCTTGATGGATAATATTACATTGAAGACCATGATTCGGTCTAATCCCGGATTGATGTTGTTGAAGAATGGTGTAGTAATCAATAAATGGAGTGTGAACAGTCTGCCTGACGAATATATGCTGACCGACCGTTTGGAAAAGCTTCCGTTGGCACAGATGAATGCTAAGACATTCAGCCACAAGGTGGTTCTGGTATTTGCATGGTTTATATTTCCGTTGCTGTTCTTCAGTATGGTAGATGCCGTTTGGGAACAATATCACAAGAAAAAGAGAATAAAATTGAAAGAGAATCAAACAAAATAATTTCATTAACCCTTTAACAAAAAAACAAAATGAGAAAGAACATTGTTGCAGGAAACTGGAAAATGAACAAGAACCTTCAGGAAGGTATTGCTCTTGCAAAAGAATTGAACGAAGCATTGGCTGCTGACAAACCTAATTGTGACGTAGTAATCTGTACTCCGTTTATTCACTTGGCTTCGGTTACTCCTATTGTTGATAAAGCTGTTATCGGTGTCGGTGCAGAAAACTGTGCAGACAAAGTATCAGGTGCATATACAGGTGAAGTTTCTGCAGAGATGGTAGCTTCTACCGGTGCAGAATACGTAATCTTGGGTCACTCTGAACGTCGTGCTTACTATGGCGAAACTGTAGCTATTCTGGAAGAAAAGGTAAAACTGGCTTTGGCTAACAACCTGAAACCTATCTTCTGTATCGGTGAAGTTTTGGAAGAACGCGAAGCTAACAAACAGAATGAAGTAGTTGCTGCTCAGTTGGCATCAGTATTCTCTTTGTCTGCTGAAGACTTTGGCAAGATTATCTTGGCATACGAACCGGTTTGGGCTATTGGTACAGGTAAGACTGCTACAGCTGAGCAGGCTCAGGAAATCCATGCATTTATTCGTTCTTTAATTGCTGACAAGTATGGCAAAGAAGTTGCAGACAATACTTCTATCCTTTATGGTGGTAGCTGCAAGCCTTCTAACGCAAAAGAATTGTTTGCTAATCCTGATGTGGATGGCGGTTTGATTGGTGGCGCTGCTTTGAAGGTCGCTGACTTCAAGGGCATTATCGATGCATTCAAATAATTGGTTAATTAAAGGCTGCCCGGTGTAGCCTTTCCCGGGTGTGTCAAAATGAAAACAATTTGTCATTTTGCTGTAGGGATAGATTGAATCCGCTCCTGCAATAACAATGTGGCGGTGACTTTGGAATTTTGACACACCTCCAATATTCTAAATTCATTAAACGACATGAGATACATTTTTATCATATTCTTCTTAGCCTTTGGTCTTTCTGCTTTTGCACAGCAGAATATTGTAGAAAGTCTCCAGCATAGTCACGCCGGAGAGGGTACAGTGACCATTCATCAAGATTCTAAGATAACAGGTCTGATAGGTACAATCCATACCAAGAGTGCTGTCGGAAGTGAGCAAAAGACATTGAAGGCCAGAGGATATCGGGTTCAGGTTTATGCCGGGAACAATTCTCGCGTGGCTCGCAACGAAGCCAACAATATGGCTAATAAGGTAAAAGAGGTATTTCCGGATATGCCCGTTTATGCTTATTTTCAGCCTCCTCGTTGGCTATGCCGTGTAGGTGATTTCCGCAGTATCGAAGAAGCTGACGCAGCCATGCGTCGTTTGAAGACTACCGGTGCTTTTAAAGAAGTATCTATTGTTCGTGAACAAATTAATATCCCCCTAGACTAACATGGAAGAACTATTGCACCCCGAATGGTCTGCAGAGAAGATTGCGCAGTTGAAAGGCCATTATGAGAGTATTTTATCGCTGTTGGGCGAAGATGTAGAAAGAGAAGGATTGCTGAAAACGCCCGAACGTGTGGCAAAAGCAATGCTGACGCTGACGCGCGGTTATGAACAAGACCCCCATGCTATTTTGTTGGGAGCTAAGTTTAAAGAAGAATATAGCCAGATGGTTATAGTGAAAGATATTGATTTCTTCTCTTTGTGTGAGCATCACATGTTGCCGTTCTATGGTAAAGCGCATGTGGCTTATATCCCTAACGGTTATATTACGGGTTTGAGCAAGATAGCCCGTGTGGTTGATGTCTTTTCACACCGTCTTCAGGTGCAAGAACGTATGACGTTGCAAATTAAAGAATGCATTCAGGAAACATTAAATCCATTAGGCGTAATGGTGGTAGTGGAAGCGAAGCACATGTGTATGCAAATGCGTGGGGTGGAAAAACAGAATGCCATCACTACTACTTCTGATTTTACCGGAGCATTCAATCAGGCTAAGACTCGGGAGGAGTTTATGAATCTTATTCGTCATCAACGCTGACCTATTATAACTCTACCAACTGTGGACAATGTGTCAAAACTTCCAAGTAATGTCATATTGTTGCTGTAGGGCAGATTAAATCTGCCCGAACGCATGCGGTAAATCATTTTCGTGTGGATTCAATTTGTCCCTCCGGCCAAATGATAGGCATTTCATGTTGGCACAATCTTCCTGTGATAAATGAAATCCTATGCTTTGAGTACCACCCGGTCGCCTGCACGTTTGGCCATCTCTTTCAATAGTTCGCTCAAGTCTTTGTAGTGAGCCATAATTTCCAAGCATTTGTTGGCGTCTTGAGCCACTTCGGGCCTGCCTAATGCTTGCAATGTATGTTTCATTTCTTCTTCCAGTATGGCCAGTTTAAAGTCGATGATTTGATGCGGAACCAGTTCATGTAAACGCTCTTCATCCGTTATTATCTTTTGAGATTTAGAATGATATTTACTTAGTTGGTAACGGTCATTTATCATCTCTGCAGCCAATCTGCTGATGGTAGGATCGGGATGTGCCAGGAAATAACGCTCTGCCGTAAAGTTCTGGTCATGCAGATGACTCTCTGCTTCTGCCAATATTTTTCTATGTAATGGGTTGTGAAACTGTAACTCATCCTGTTTCAAGTCCATTGAAATATATTCTATCACTGTAAGTGGCGTTTCTGCATTCTCTTCTGTCTCTACATAACACATAATCCTTTCTCCATAGCGGATTAGAGTTTTTATCAGTAGTTGTTCTTTGGCATAGAATACATACTTTTCCCTTCCTTCTTCGGGAATGTAGGACTGGTATTGTGCTTCTACTTCCTCGGGTGGGAAAGGAGGAGGGGGAACGTTGTCCTCTGCTCCCATGGGAGGCGGGACCATATCAGCGGAAGGAGAAAGCATAAGGTTGTTGTCGGTCGCATCTTTCTCTTTCTTGATTTGTTCCAAATAGTTATCATCACGTTGCAGTAGATGCTTCTTTATCTCATTCAGGATAATCTGTTCGTTTACATTCAGAATGGTAGCACATTCCTTTACACAGGCATAACGAATCACATCATTGGGAATCAGTCCGATGCTTCTTGCCATATCAGCTATCAGACCGGCTCGCTTGACAGGATCTTTTTGAGCATCCTTTAGTAATAAGTTGGTTTTAAAACGAATGAAATTTTCTTCGTGATCGGCAATGTATTGCTTAAACTCTGTAGCATTGTGTTTTCGGGAAAAACTGTCAGGGTCATCTCCGTCAGGAAGGAGCAGGACTTTGATATTCATCCCTTCTGCGAGCAGCATGTCTATGCCTCGGATGCTGGCTTTTATACCGGCTTCATCACCGTCATATAATAACGTGATATTTGCAGTAAAACGATGGAGCAGGCGGATTTGTTGTTCACTCAACGCAGTTCCCGAGTTGGCTACCACATTCTCCAATCCACATTGATGCATGGCTATCACATCGGTGTATCCTTCTACCATGTAAACGCAATCAGCTTTAACAATGGCTGCTTTTGCTTGGAAGATGCCATATAGCTCTTTTCGTTTGCTGAATATTTCCGATTCGGGTGAATTGACGTATTTTTGATTGACTCCTTTGGTGCGGCTGTCCAACACGCGTCCGCCGAAGCCTAATACTTTTCCGCTGATGTTGAACCATGGAAAAATAACGCGCCCCCAAAAACGGTCGCGCAGACTGCCGTCTTCTTTTTCGTAACACAGGCCGGTCTTTATCAGGAATTCTTTTTTATATCCTTTGCGTAAGGCTTCTTGTGCCAATGCATCGTGTGCCGTGGTGCTGTAACCCAACTGGAATTTTTTCACGATGTCGTCGCGAATACCACGTTGGCGGAAATAGGTCATACCAATGGCTTTGCCATCAGCATGGTTATAGAGGATATTTTGAAAATAATCACGTGCGAATTCATTTACCACGAAGAGGCTTTCACGTACATTTTGTACTTCTTTCTCCTCATCGGTAAGTTCACGCTCTTTTATTTCTATATTGTATTTTTTTGCCAGCCAGCGCAGTGCTTCGGGGTAGGTCATCTGCTCGTGTTCCATCACAAAGTGAACCACGTTTCCTCCTTTACCACAGGCAAAACATTTGCATAATCCTTTGGCCGGTGACACGTAGAACGATGGAGTCTTGTCATCATGAAACGGGCAAAGCCCTACAAAGTTCACACCTCGCTTGCGTAGGGTGACAAATTCGGATACCACATCTACTATCTGTGCAGCGTCCAATATTCGGTCTATGGTGGGTTGGTCTATCATTGCGAATGCGAAGATAATAAAAAAACGCCGTCGGAGGTGAGCCCGATGGCGTTTTTAACGGAATATTATAATCAGGGATTATTTGATATTCGGATTCAGCTTGTTCCATTCGGAAACAGGGGGAAGAACACCCATCGCAATGACTTCGTCACGCAATGCGCAGAGGTGTTCATAACTTTTTTCCAGTGCGGCTTCTTCTTCAGGGCTACCTTTTACGTCTTTCAAATGACAGCCGTCTTTGGTTATTGAGGTTTCCCAAGCCATCATGATGTGGTCAAACTTGCCATTTGATACATAAGTACCTGCCGGCCAGCGGAATGGTTTTCCTCCCATGGCGGCAGCAATCATTTCGATTGAAACGTATGAAGGACTTTGGAAAGAAGAACGTCCGCGCAGGTTGATGATATTTGCACCGCCTTTGGTTACTTTTTGCTGAATCTCAGCCCATTGTTCTTTAGTCAGTTCGGGAGTGCCGATGATATCGGATAAAGGCTTTCCGTTCACTTTTGCGGTGGAAGCGTAGACTGCCATCTGCTCACCGTGACCGCCATAAGTGCGGCAGTTTTCTACTTGGTCCATAGCGATACCGAAATGCTTGGACAGTTCGCTACGCAGGCGGGTAGAGTCAAGGGCGGCAAGAGTAGTGACCTGTGAAGGCTTCAGGCCTGAATATAATAAGGTAATCAGACCGGTGATATCGGCCGGGTTAAAGATGACTACGATATGTTTTACATCCGGACAATAAGCTTTTACATTTTTGCCGAATTCTTCGGCGATGGCAGCATTTCCTTTTAATAAGTCTTCACGGGTCATGCCTGCTTTGCGGGCAGCACCTCCCGAGTTTACAATATATTTAGCACCGGTCAGGGCTTCTTTTATATCGGAAGTGAACGTTATGTTCATGCCTTCAAAGCCACAGTGGAACAGTTCTTCTGCCACACCCTCCAAGCCCGGAGCATAAGGGTCGTATAAACAAATATTAGGAGTAAGGCCCATCATAATAGCGGTTTGAGCCATATTGGAACCGATCATTCCAGCAGCGCCTACGATTGTTAGTTTTTCGTTTGTTACAAATTCCATAATTCTTTTATATTTTAAAGTTTGTATAATATAAACGTTTTCGCAGGAGAGTATGTTTTCTCTTTCCGAGTACAAAGGTACGAAAGTTTTCGATAGGGTGTTTATTCTAAAATATTATATCGGATAATAGAATGTTATTAGTGAATCTAATCAAAAAAAACAGCTTGCTCTATTTTACTTTTATTTCTTTACCGGGTCTTATATATAGAACGTCCATTTGGAAGGGCTCACAAAGAGGTACGTGAAACATGAATATATAACGAAATAAGATAAACTGGTATGTGTATAACAAAAAAAATGATAGCGTATGAAACCGATTTGTAAGTTATTAGCTTTAGGAGTGACTGTTATATTCCTGATGCAATCGTGTGTAACAGTGCGTTCACCCCGCCATCGTCACCATCACAAGCATCGTTTTGTCGTTGCGCAGTTGATAACAGGCACGACCTTGTTTAACCGTCCTTTAGTAGAATGCCCTGCGGCATCAGAACCTGTCGTTTATGGAAATTGAATTGGAAAGGAAGATGATGGAGCGTCTGTATCATCGTTCTCAAAAGGGAAAAAAACAAAAACAATAAACAATTATGAAGAAGATTTTGAAAACTTTCAGTTTGTATTGCCTTTCATTCCTCTTTTTGGCTGCAATGAATGCATGTCAGAATGACGATGTGGCATCTATCGATGAACAGGAACAAGAACAGGAATCAAATTCCGAGAGTCTTACTGCTGTTATTTCCGACGGGCTTCACAGTAATTGGAGCGAAGGCGACCCCATCATGCTGGTTCATAACGGACAGACTATTATTGCAGAAGCGCAAGAATCCGGCAGTTCATCCATTCTGTCAGGTACTATTGAAGGAACTTTCACTGATGACAATCCTTTGTTTGGTATCTATCCGGCAGATAACAGGGTATCTTCAGACGATGAAAGTTTAACTGTAACCATACCTGCCACTCAAACCGGAAATGAGAATGGATATGATGAAAAGTCGGTAGTGGCAGTGGCCCGTACCACATCTAATTCTTTGAATTTCCAGACTGTTTGCGGTGGCATCAAGCTTAACTTCCAGATGTCGGGCGTAACAGGTATTGAACTTGAAAGCGTTGACGGCTATGCACTTTCCGGTACGGTCGGAATCAAATGGGATGAACAGGGAAAACCGACAGTTGATAAAATAGAAAACGCCCATTCCATCATTACCTTCAATGCTCCAAATGAGTCCGGTTTCATCCCCGGAAAGGATTATTATATCTCGACCCTGCCTTGTGACGTTTATGGAGGTTATAGACTTTCCATTTACAAGGACGGCTTGGTAGCTCATTATTTCAGTGTACATCAAACGATAGAGCGAACCGATTATATAACCCCGGACGACTTGGTGGAAAGCGAGTTGGAGTTTGACGACCCAGATGCACCGCTTGTAGAAGAAGAACGTCCGGAACTGGATGCCACGACCACAGCCCTTCTTCGCCAGTACCTGCAAAACCAGACAGAGGACAACAAGCTGGCTCTTTTGAATCAGATGGGATTACGGTATGATAAAGTTGTCGCACGAAAGAAGGCCAAGCTTCGTGAATTGGAGAGGGAGGCAAAGACTCCCGACCTCGTAGCGGAAATGCAGGGTATTGTGGATGAAATGGTTGAGAATCGCGATATTCGGCTGGAGCAACAATTTCTGCGACTCATTGACCCTCGAAATGACGAAAACCCGAAGGATGTCTGGATGGTGCTGCGCGGTGCATCGGCTCCGAATGCTTACATCGGCTATGCGCCTGTGACTAATGCTGAATACGCAGCTTTCGAAAAGGGATTCATGTATGATGCAGGAAAGGATAATTATCCGGTAGTGAACATTACGATTGCCGAAGCTACGGCTTATTGCGACTGGCTTACGGCTCAAGATAACGCCCATGTATATCGGCTTCCGACCGATGAAGAATGGATTCTCGGTGCCGGACACATGCCGAAGGATGTTACAATGAACTCCGGTCGCGTGGAAACGGGATTGACACCGGTGGATGCCTATAGCCAGACGACCGGTGCATGTGGAGGTATTGACTTTTGGGGTAACTGCTGGGAATGGACTTCCTCGACCGATGCAAACGGACAGTATATTATCAAAGGAGGCAGTTGGGATTCAGAACGCGACGATTGCCGTAGCGAGAAATCGGATGTCGTAAGAACAGGCACAAAAGGCTATGCTAATGTCGGTTTCCGAGTGGTAAGGACTGATGCCTCCAATGCACGATAGATTCACAATTTTATAAATATCAACTTATGAATAACCAAATAAAAAAGGAGAATTTACGTATGAAAAGATTATTTTTAATAATGGCTATCGCCATTGCTGCAAGCCTTCAAGTGTCTGCACAAAAGAATAATAACCAACAAATGACAGCACAACAGCGAACAGAGCAGCGCATCAAATTGCTGGACGAGAAACTTAGTTTGACTGAGGAACAGAAGACAAAGCTCCGTGAGCTTTATTCAGATTTCAACAAACAGAAATATCCACGTGAGAAACGTAAAGAGGCGATGGAAAAGCTGACGAGCGACATTGCTCTTCTACTGACAACCGAACAACAGACCGTTTACAAACAAATGGTGGAACAGGCGATTGCTGAAAAGAAGAACGGAAAACGTAAGAAGCCCCAAGAATGAAAATTAGTAAAGTATGGTTTCAAAGAACAGCCGTCTTTGCCGCAGTTCTTTGTATGAGTATTCTTTCTGCTGCATCGCAAAATCAAATGACAGATTCCGGTTTTGGTTTTGGCAAATGGATTTACGATAATACCGTCTTTCCTTATAGGAAAACTATAATAACAGTTGTTGATACGCAGCAAAAGCCGGCATTGGTAGTTTACTTGCATGGTGGTCCCAAGCGGGGCAGCGACAATGTCAGTCAAATGACAGAAGAAGCGATTTATATAATTGCCGACTATCTTCGTAGAAACCGTATTCATTCCGTAATGATTGTTCCTCAATGTTCCGACTCCCTTACATGGGGAGCCAGGACAAACGAGGCTATCAAAGCCCTTATAGATAAATATGTGGAAGAGGATAAGGTTGATGTGAACCGTATCTATCTGCTTGGAGGCTCAATGGGAGGAACGGGAACATGGTTGATGACAGCAGCCTATCCTCATTTATTTGCAGCTGTGATGCCTGTGGCGGGCAATCCTGAAACCGCTGATGCCGGGCTTGTGGCATATACTCCTGTTTGTACGGTAATGGGAAGCGATGATAATCTGATGACCATTCCGCGTGTCAGTACATTCGTGAAACAATTGCAAGAACGGGGTGGAGAGGTATTGTTTGATATTGAACAGGGTTGGTCACATGTGAAGACCTGCACCGGCAGCTATACTGACACACGTCTTGATTGGATTTTCGGGCATAAACGCCTGAAACATGGAGAGTATTACTGAACTTCGCTCGTTGCAAATCCGTTACCTATTCCGTTTTACTCTATGCGGAAGTTGCTTATAAACAGGCGATAAATCTGAAACATAGAATTGTTACCCAATCGTTATCTGTATCTTTTAAATTCTATATATTTTATAATATTGTGCTGCCATCGCTTCTGTATCTCCCTATTGATGGGAATGTAGCAGTGGCAGCACATTTGTTAGCCCCCGGGAAGAGTAATATAGCTTTTAAGTGCATCTACATATTCCTCAAAGGCTTCAACGCCTTTTGGGGTAATCTTACAAATCGTACAAGGCATTTTGCCTTTGAAGGTCTTAATGACTTCCACATATTCTGCCTTGTTCAGTTTGTCTATCTGTACACTCAGATTGCCTGCCGTTGCTCCTGTCTGTTGTTTCAGATAGCTGAATTCGGCTTCTTCCACCGAAACCAGTATTGACATAATGGCGAGTCGAAGCTCGGAGTGTAGCAATGGATTTAATTCTTTGAACATAGGTGCAGGTTATAATTTTTTTTGTTTACGGGCAGCATGGTTCAGTACATGTCCCGGGATAATCATCATGAAAATAAACACGGGTGCGAATATCAATATTTGGTTAAAACCCTGATAGAAGAGGCATCCGATGGAACTTAATGCTCCCAGTGTGCCACAAATTGTCACAGTTTTATAATTTATCACCAGTCCTGTCAATGTAGTGCCCATGCCCATCAACAGAAGAACAAGGAACAGGATGGGAAGTTTCCAGAAGAACATGGCGAGTAGGGATACCAAGAAGCCTGCCGTGCCGAATACTAGCCAAATGTAACTGATGACTTTGTCTAAATGACTTTTGACAGTCGGCTGCTGATTGCGTGCGGAGAGGTAGGTTCCTGTTCCTCCTATAATAGGGAGTATAAACCATAGATACTGCCAGTAATTATTCTGTGTGTTGGTTACCAGAAGCCAGACTAACAGGCTGACAAACACGGTGGTATATCCCCATAGCAGGAAAGGCATTCCACAATTTGTCTCCATTCTGCTTTTCGTATTCTGAATCATTTGAGCGATGAGTTCCAAACTCTCTTTCTCATTTAATTTTCTTTCTTCCATAATGTTTTTCTTTTTAGTTTGTGATTGATTAATATTTGATGCTTTTCTCTATGGCTGTTATCAGCAGACTGATTCCCCAACCTGCTATAACCCATAATACCCACCAGTAATGTGGACTTGTAAACCAGTTTACGGCTACCAAAAACAGGTTTATCACCACATAATAGACTAATGACCAAGTGAGCCAATTCCAAAAATAACGGGCTCTTTGTTGGCATACCGCTTCAATTTGTTCTTCGGTTGGAACGGATTTCTCATTGCTCTGGTTTGTTTTCATTTTTTTTTATGATTTATATGCTGAGTGATAAAAGTTTATCTTTAATGACTACTTTGCAAATATAATCTAGTTTATAATATAAACCAAATCCTAAGAGAACTTTTTTTGTTGTTTCTCACATTTTATATAAGTGCTTGTTTGTAAATGGTCTTTAGTTTATTTGGCTGTTTGCAAAATTTTTATTGATAGAAGGCCTCAGTTGTAAAGGGGAGACAAATGGGGCGAATTTTGGAATGAGATATTGCGGAACCTGAGGGGGGGACAAATGAATCCAATCCGGATATGGGATATGACGGAGCCTGTCATAATGACATATATATGTGGGGGCTTATGCGTACGTCCGCGTAGGTCGATGCGTATATACGTGTAGGCTCATGCGAACGTACGTGTAGCGCAATGCATACTAACGTGTGAACCGGATGCGTACATGCACATTAAAAAGAACAGGCATTCCACACTGAGTGCTGTAAAAAGACCTTGATGTTTTCAAAAAAGCTCGGTGTGTTTTTGAAAAAGCTCGGTGTGTTTTTGAAAGAGTTCGGTATGTTTCTTCAAAACTTCACCATCTTTTTTTAAAAGCCCGGCATCTTTTTCATGTAGGGCAGATGGAAATACCCCTCACTAAGCCGGTCATTCCTTCTTCTCCCTTCATCCTTACATTTTAATCAAATCACACTGTCTATCAGATGGTTAAGAATGACAGCACATCCCCTCATCCTCCTTTCAGCCGTGCTTTTCACGTCCCTTCACAATCTGCCTTCAGTAATTTCCATAGTGTTACACATCTTTTTAGCCTACCGTTTTCCGTAGGGGCAGACCCGTGTGTCTGCCCGGATACACAAAGCAAACTGTTTTCGGTCGAGCGAACCTCGCCCCTACGA